>WNGN01000862.1_pt1 | contig 40280 bp, 34 predicted proteins | sample 5400561 | NCBI WGS metagenome assembly WNGN01 (sample SAMN13153379, study PRJNA577476) | soil metagenome | isolation source: 115 cm soil or saprolite under Garry oak tree replicate 2 | place: USA:California | collected 2016-06-15 | reverse complement strand
GATGGCTTGGGCATGAGAGGCTTCGCGCGCCGGATCCACATCAGGCTCGCCTGGACCGCCGGGGCAGTGCTGGTCGCGGCACTGTCGATATCGGTGGCCCTGCTGGTCACGCCGATGCAGCGGGTGTCACTCGCGGGCCAGACGGTGGGCGTGGGAGCGGCCGCCCCTTCGTTGAGCCCCGCCGGCCCTGGCGAGCTTGACCTGTTCGGTCAGCGGCTGCCGACCACCCTGCGGTTCGCCGGGCCGGTGCGGCCGCGGCTGGCGCTGACCCACATCACGCTGGACCGCCAGCTCGCCACGGTATTCGCGCCGCACAGGCCAAGCCCGGAGCGTGCGATCGGCAACGCGCTGGCGTCGGGGTGGAAGCGGTACTTCGCCTGGGAGATCGCGATCAGCGCGGGATGTGCACTGCTCCTGGCCGGGGCCGTGGCCGGCTGGTCCAGGCTGCCGCCCAGGCGGACCATGGTCCTGCTGGCCGCCATGCTGGCTTTCGTCGAGGTGGTCAATGTGGGCGGCATCATGACCACGGCCTACACCGCTCCGTCCAGGCTGAGCCACGTCACGTCGATCACCGCCCTGGCAGGCCGGGCACCGCTGCCCGCCGTGCCGCCCGCCCCCGGGCCGCCGACTCCCCGGGTGCAGGTGGTGGTCATGGGGGACTCAACGGCGGCGGGGATCGGCAACCCAAGACCGGCCCACCCCAGCCGCCTCGACCGGGCCTGCCAGCGCAGCGCCGGCACCTACGCGGTTGACCTCGGCGAGATCAACAACTGGCTGGTCAGGAACCTGGCGTGCAGCGGAGCCACCATTCCGGGCGGCATCCTCGGTCCGCAGCCGCTCGGGGCCGCGACGGCGCCCGCCCAGTTCGCGGTCGCCAAGCAGGCCACGCACGCCTCGTACGTGATCGTGAGCATCGGCGCCGATGATCTCGGCTGGTCGGCGCTGCTGCAGCTCTGCACGGTCACGACGACCTGTGACGACAGCGCCTCCACTGCGTACTTCCAGCAGCGGCTTGCCTCGTTCACGGTGGGCTACTACGAGCTGTTGCGGCGGCTCGCAGCCCTGCCCTCGAATCCGGCCGTCCTGGTGAACCTCTATTACGACCCGTTCGACACCAGCCAGCACTGCCTGGATGGCGTGGGCCTGACCCCGGCCAAGGAGAGGGCACTCACCGGCCTGCTGAACGCGCTGAACAGCGTCCTCGCCAACGGCGCGCGCGCGACCGGGCTGATCGCGGTACGCCCGGACTTCACCGGGCACGCGCTTTGCGATCCCGAGCCCTACGTGCAGGGACTGCGCGGCCGGGCGCCGTTTCATCCGACGCTCGCCGGCGAGCTGGCAATCGCGCTCGCCGACGCACAGGCGCTGCAGCAGGTCGTGCCGGTCATCTCGCCGGGGATCGGCCAGGGAGCCGGCCAGACTCCGAGCGGATCGCCGTCGCCTGCGGCCAGCCCCACCCGGTCGCCCTGACCGGCTGGGCAGCACACCGGCAACGCGACGAAGGCAGCGCAAGCCAGGAGTGCCGGGGGGCCTGGGATGCGGGAGAGCGCCCCTGTGGATCTCCTCGCAGTCTCGGCCATGGCTAGCCTCACACTGGTGACGGCACCGGTGCGTTGCGCTGCCGGTGACCGACGGCCAGCGACGCTCACCTCGAACCCCCTGCGCCACGAAAGGAGGCGCTAGCGGTGGCGGTGCTGGCCGTCGGCTCCCCTCCGCACCGGCCCGCCCGCCGCGCAGCGCACCGCGCGGTTGGCGGCGGGTCGCTGGACGGGCGGCGGTCCGCTAGAACTGGTCGGGCGAGGAGACCGCCTCGGCGACCGTGATCTCCGGCGGGGCCTGAGCTGCGCCGGTCGTCGCGATGAAGGCCTGAAGATCGGGGTTGGCGAAGAACCGCTGGAACTGCTCCGCGCTCTCCCACTCGTCAGTGACGACGACGGACCCGTCTCCGATGGCGAAGCGGTGGTGAATCGCGCCCGCCGCCTTGGCCCGATCAGCGATCTTCACGAACTCGTCCCCCCGCTCGGTCAGTGCCTGGCGGAACCTGGCGGTGTCGCCCTGGAATTTCACCGTCACCAGCATGCTCATTGAATCGACCCCCTCCTGTGAGCGCCGTGCGAGCGCTGAAGGCACGCGCCTTCCCAGTAGTGATACGTCGCCGCGAAGCCAGGCGGATCACCCAGCGAGGATGAATCAGTCGAGCGCGAGCGCCGCGGCCGCGGTGAGGACCGAGGTGGCCTGTCGCGGATCGCCGGTGACGATCCCGAGCGGGGCCGGAACCGGTGCCGGCTCGCCGACCACCACGTCCCAGGTGCCGCCGCCCGGCCCGGTCAGGACCAGGTGCACGCTGATCGGCTCGCGCAGGTCGGTGAACGCGGCGCCGGACGGCAGCAGCGGTCGCGAGCTCGGTCGTCGGCCGCGGCGTCGAGGGTCCCGTACGGAGGACGCCAGCCCGGCGGCCGCACGGATGTCGTTCTCGTGCGTCCACAGCTCGAACGTCCTCGCGATCAGCAGGTCGCGCACGCGCAGCGCCCCGCCGTGGATGGCCACGGTGGCGTCGAGATCGGACTCGCCCGCCAGCTGAGCGTCCGGTCGACCGCCTCGCGCCACTCGGCCGTCGTGGCAGCCGGCGGCCGTCCCGCCCGGGAGCGCGCGGTGGGCTGGGTCGACCCGACGTGGTCGGCGCTGCCGACCTCCTGATCACACAGCATCTGGTGGAAGGCGTCCGACTCCGGTCCGGCCTTCCCGCCGTCGGTCGCGAGCATCCGGTAGGCGATCGCGAACAGCAGCGGCCGCCGGTCGCTGAACGCCTCAGCGGTCGTCATGGCCCGTCGTGCCCGCCCGGTCCGCCGTCGTGTCCAGGCCACGGGCGAACCCGTCCCGCCAGCTCGGCCAGGCCAGCTCCCAGCCGAGCTCCCGCTTGGCCTTGGCGTTGGACGAGCCGCGGACCTTCGTCATCACCGACACGGCGGCCTCGCCGGCCGCGAGCCGTCCGAGCCAGGCGGGAACCCGGAGCGGCGTCTTCGCGCCGACGGCTCGGGCCAGGGCCGGCAGCCACTCCCGCACCGGGGCCGGCTCGTCGTCCACCACGTTGTAGACGCCGGGCGCGCCGTGATCCAGCGCGGCCACGGCCGCGCTGGCGGCGTCCTGCACGTGCAGGAAGGACCAGATGCCCGCGCCGTTGCCGATGACGGGTACCTGGCGCCGCTTGAGCAAGTCCACCATCAGGTCGGACGCGCCCGGTCCGTACAGGGCGCCGTAGCGGAGCGCGATCCCCTCGAGCGGCGAGGCCACGACCGCGTGCTCCAGATACCTGATCGCGTCGAGCGTGGAACGCAGCGCCTTCGGCGGGTCCTGGTCGAGCGGGTCGTCCTCGGTCTTCACCGGGCCGCCGGTCCTGGTGTTGGGCCATCCGGCATAGCTCTGCGCGATCACGCGGCGCGCCCCGGCCGCCTGTGCCGCGGCCAGCAGGTTGTCCAGTCCTGTGGTCCGCAGCTGGTTGGTGGCGGCGAAGGTCCGCTCGATGTGCCGCAGGTCGAAGTCGCCGCTCAGCGCGGTCATCTGATGGATCACGACATCGGGCTCGGCCCTGGCGACGGCCTCGCCGACCGCGAGCGCGTCGAGCCCGTCGACCACCGCCACGTCGGCGCCCGCGGCCCGCAGTCCGGCCGCCTTTCCCTCGCTGCGTGTCGTGGCCGTGACCTGGTGGCCGGCCGCGATGCGCTGCGGCACGAGCTGGCGTCCGACTACTCCGGTTGCCCCGGCGACTAGCACGCGCATGGTGATGCCCTCCTTAGCACCCTTGCCCGTAACACGGCTCCCGATCAGGACGGCTCGCCGAGCACGCGCAGCCTCAGCAGCTGCGGCATCCGCTCGAGCTGCTCGATCACGGTCGCCGGCAGATCGCCGGCCTCCACCTCCATGATGGAGTAGGCGAAGTCGCCGCGGCAGTCGTTGATCATCTCGACGACGTTGATCCCCGCACCGCTGATCACGCGCGCGAACTCCGCGATCACGCCTGGCGTGTTCATGTGCGCCAGCGTCAGCCGCCGGAAGCCGCGGCGCGGCAGCGACACGGCGGGGAAGTTCACCGAGTACCTGATGTTCCCGTTCTCCAGGAAGTCCTGCAGCTCGTCCGCGATCATGACGGCGCAGTTGTCCTCCGCGCTGCTCGTGCTCGCGCCCAGGTGCGGCAGCACGATCACCTTGTCGTGGGCGTACACGGTCGGGTTGGGGAAGTCGGTCACGTAGCCGCGGAGCTCGCCCGCGTCCAGCGCCGCGACCAGCGCCCGCTCGTCCACGAGTTCGTCGCGGGCGAAGTTCAGCAGCACTGCGCCGCGCGGCATCAGGGCGAGCCGGCGCTCGTCGAGCAGTTCTCTGGTCGAGTCGGTCAGCGGCACGTGCAGCGTCACGTAGTCGCTCTCGGCCAGCAGCCGCTCCAGGCTGTTCACCTGGTGCACCTGCGCGGATAGTTCGGACAAGTGCTGTTCCTTGACCCCAGGGTCGTGTCCGAGCACCCGCATCCCGAGGTCGACGGCCGTGTTCGCGACCCGGTAGCCGATCGCGCCGAGCCCGATCACGCCCAGGGTGCCGCCGGCGATCTCGTGCCCGGCGAACTGCTTCTTGCCGCGCTCGACGGCCTTGCGCATGTCCTGCGGCGGGAGCGCCTTGGCGTAGGCGAGTGCGGCGGGCAGGTTGCGGGCGGCGAGCAGCATCCCGGCGACGACGAGTTCCTTGACCGAGTTCGCGTTGGCACCGGGCGCGTTGAACACCACGACGCCGCGGCGGGTCATGTCCTCGACCGGGATGTTATTGACGCCCGCCCCGGCCCGCCCGATCGCAAGGACAGTCTCGTCGACGGGTTCGTTGCGCAAATTGAACGAGCGCAACATGATCGCGTCCGGCTGCTCGGTGTCAGGCCCGACCGCGTAGTCCGCGCTGAATCGCCGCAATCCGGCCGGCGAGATCGCGTCGTAGGTACGTACCTGGAACTTATCCATGCCTGGCCTCGAACCCCTTCATGAACTCGATCAGCGCGTCCACGCCCGACTCTGGCATCGCGTTGTAGATGCTCGCCCGCATGCCGCCGACGCTGCGGTGGCCCTCCAGGTTCACCAGGCCCGCGGCCCGTGCCTCGGTCAGGAACGCCGGCTCCAGGTCGGGCGTGCTCAGCGTGAACGGCACGTTCATGAGCGACCGGTTGGCGGGCGCGACCGGGTTGGCGTAGCAGCCAGAGCCGTCGATGGCCGCGTACAGCTTCGCCGCCTTGCGCCGGTTGACCTCGGCCATCGCCGCGACCCCGCCCTGCTCGGCGACCCAGCCGAAGACCAGGCCGGCGATGTACCAGGCGTACGTCGGCGGAGTGTTGATCATGGAGCCGGACTTGGCGTTCTCGAACCAGTTCCATACCTGCGGCGTGCTGGACCTGGCCCGGCCGAGCAGGTCCTCGCGCACGATGACGACCACCAGGCCGGACGGTCCGATGTTCTTCTGGGCGCCGGCGTACAGCACGCCAAAGCCGGCGACGTCGATCGGCTCGCTCAGGATGACCGAGCTGACGTCGGCGACGAGCGGAGTCGCGCCGGTGTCGGGCACCTGCTCGAAGCGGACACCCTGGATCGTCTCGTTCAGCGTGATGTGCACGTACTCGGCGCCCGGCGTGAGCCGCCACTGGTCCTGCGGCGGCACGTAGGTGTTCGGGCTGGCCGCGGCGGCCACGCTGACCCGGTCCAGGTACTTGCCGGCCTCGGCGTGGGCGCGCTTGCCCCAGACCCCGGTGATCACGTAGTCGGCGGCGGCGTCCTGGCCCGCCAGGTTCATCGGGACCGCGGCGAACTGGCCGGTCGCGCCGCCCTGGAGGAACAGGACCCGGTAGTCGTCAGGCACCGCCATCAGCTCGCGCAGCCGGGCTTCGGCCGTCTCCGCGATGTGGATGAACTCGCGGCCGCGGTGGCTCATCTCCATCACGCTCATGCCGGTGCCGTGCCAGTCGGGCAGTTCCTCCTGCGCCCGCCTGAGCACGGCCGCGGGCAGGACGGCGGGCCCCGCGCTGAAGTTATAGGTCGTCGGTGCGGTGTGATCAGCCATGGGTTCGCGATCAGCCAGATTCGTTGTGGATGGATTGGAGCGGTCCGGCGAGTCCTGGAGTCCCTGCCGCCGGCCGCGACGGGACCGTCCGCGGTGCGGGAGCGCCGCGCGGGAGCGCCGCGGGAGCACGCACCTGCCGGACTCGGCCCCAGGATACCGGCGCGAGCCCCATGATCACGTACGGTTACCGTCGGCGTTGTCTTCCCGGGTGCTTTGTCCTGCCCGCCTGCCCCGTCGACGGCTTGCCCGCTGCCCCGGCCTGCCCGCTGCCCCGGCCTGCCCCCGCCAACCCACCTGCCGCCGCCCCCGCCCGGCCCCGCCCCGGCGAGCATCGATGTGCCTTTGATGTTCGCTGGCGGCTGTCGGCGGACAGCTCCGGCACATCGATGTTGCGCGGGGAGCGGGACCGCGGACGTCGATGCGCCACCGATGTTCGCGGGCGGCCGACGGCGTGGCGGGCGGGCCGTGCGCGCGGCCCCGCATGCCTGAGCGACAACGCTGATGCGCGGTCAGCGCCGGGCGGTGCTGACTAGCCGCAGCCCGTCGGGATCGGCCGGTGCGGGCGCGTCGGCGGGCACCGGCGCGGGGACCGGGACCGGCGACGGGTCGGTGGCCGGGCGCAGGGTCAGGTAGCTGATCACCGCGCCGACCGCGAGCAGCGCGACCGTGACCAGCAGGCCGGCGTGGTAGCCGTTGAGGAATGCGGGGCCGGGGGCGGCCCCGTGCCGCAGCGCGTCGCCCTGGCGGGAGCGCAGGATGGCGCCGATCACGGTGATCCCGAGCAGGCCGGCCACCTCGCGGGAGGCGTTCAGCAGCGCCGAGGCGACACCGGACCGCTCGGGCGGCTGGGCGTGCAGCACCGAGTTGGTCAGCGGCACCTGCATGAGCCCGGCTCCGGCGCCGAACAGCACGAACCCCGGCATCAGGCTGGCGAAGGTGGCGCCCGCACCGAGTACGGAGAACAGGTACAGGCCGACCGCCATCATGGCGATCCCGGCGGCGACCGTCCGGTGCGCGCCGAGCCGGGCGTACACCGGGCCGGCCACGCTCGCGGCGGCCGCCAGGCACAGCGCCATCGGCACGAACGCCAGCCCGGCCTTGGTCGGCGAGAAGCCGAGTATGTCCTGCAGGTAGATCGAGGTGAAGAAGTAGATCCCGAAGATCCCGAAGGCCCAGAGCATCATCGTGACCGTGCCGCCGCCGAACACGCGCGAGCGGAGTAGTTTCAGCTCGACCATCGGGTGCGCGGTCCGCGCCTCGACCGTCACGAATGCCGCCCCGGCGAGCGCGGCGAGTGCGAACGCGGCGACGATCACGGCCGAGGTCCAGCCGCGGTCGTGGCCCTCGATCAGCGCGTAGGTGAGCGCGAACAGTGCCACCGACGACGTGATCATGCCGGGGAAGTCGAGCCTGCGATCGGCCGTCCTGTCCCGCGACTCGTCCATGGTCAGGGCCGCGATCGCGAGCGCGACAACGCCGACCGGCAGGTTGATGAAGAAGATCCAGCCCCAGTGCAGGTGCTGGCTGATGAAGCCGCCGATCAGCGGGCCGAACGCCAGGGCCATCGCCCCGATCGCGGTCCAGATGCCGATCGCCGCGGTGCGCTCCCGCGCGTCGCGGAAGGTCGCCATGATGATCGCCAGCGTGGTCGGGACGAGGAGCGCGGCTCCGAGTCCCTGGACGACCCGGGCGCCGATCAGCACGCCTCCGCTCCCAGCCAGCCCGGCCGCCAGCGAGGCGAGCGTGAACACGACCGTTCCGGCGAAGAACAGCCTGCGCCGACCGTAGACATCGGCGATCCGGCCGGCGGCCAGCAGCAGCCCGGCGAAGACCAGCACGTAGCTGCTGACCACCCACTCCAGGCCCGCGATCGACAGGTGCAGATCGCGCTGGATGGTGGGTATCGCGACATTAGTGACATTGTTATCCAGATAAGTCATGAAAGTAGCGAGACCTACCGCCACGAGGGTCCACCAGCGTCTGGCCATCAGCTCGTTCCTCTCCGGAGACCGTACGAGGTCCTGTACGTCATGCCTATACGTTCTACCTGTACGTAACTCTTATACGTTGTACGCTTCCTAGCATTGACTGTACGGCGTATAGTTGTCAAGTGATGGCACCGACAAGGACGGGCGAGGCAGAGCGGGCCAGGCTGAGCAGATCGGCCGTCGTGGACCGCGCGCTCGCGCTTGCCGACACCGAGGGCGTGGACGCGCTGACGATCAGGCGGCTCGCGACCGAGCTCGGCGTGACGCCGATGGCGCTGTACTGGCATTTCCGCAGCAAGGAAGAGCTGGTCGCGAGCCTGGCCGACCGGATCTGGGGCGAGATCAGGACCGACGTCGACAAGGCGGCGCCGTGGCCGGGCCAGCTGCGCGTCATGCTCGAGTCGCTGATCGACGTGCTCCGCGCGCACTCCTCCGCGTCAGCGCTGCTGCTGACCAGCGAGAAGCTCGGCCCGTCGCACTGGCAAGCCACCGAGACCACGCTGGAGATCCTGCGCAGCGCGGGCTTCGACCCCGAGCACGCGAGCGAGATCGCGAGATCGGCGCTGTGGACCGGGCTGACGCTCGTGATGAGCGAGCCGGGCTTCGACCCTGGCCGCACGGATCAGGAGCGGGCGGAGATCCAGCGGCGCAAGCGGGTCGATCTCGCCTCGTTGCCGCCCGACCGGTATCCGCGCCTGGTCGAGGCGGCGATCCCGATGACGTCCTGCGACGACGGCCCGGACTTTCACTACCGGTTCGGCGTGGACCTGTTCATCGCGGGCGTGCGCGCGCTCGCGCCAGCCGGCGCTCAGGAGGCGGCCGGCGGCTGACCGGCCGGCGCGCGCCCGCCTGGGCTTCCGGCCCGCGCGCGCCTGGGCTTCCCGGCCCACGCTGGCCCGGGTCACGACTTTGCCGCGACCTCCACCCGGGCCCGGTCCTCGGGCAGCATCGCGGGATCGCAGCCGGCCACCGTCAGCGCGATCTGCCGGTCGAGCGCGGCGATGACATCATCCCGGTTGCCGGCGAGCAGGCAGGCCCCGCGCAGCATCCGCACCGTCCGCGCCAGGGCCACGAGTACCTGCGGATGTTGCGCCGCGTACGGCCTGATCTGGTCGAACGCGTGCCCGACATACTCGGCGTGGTCGAGGTCGTAGGGCGTGAGGAGGACCCGGCCCGCCTGATCGCTGTGCGCCTGCGCGGGCAGGTCGGCCAGGACGAGCGGGCGCATGATCGACCCGACGCGCAGGATCACCTCGATCGCCGTGGTCGGATCATTGACCGCAGGTGACAGCGCGCGCAGCGCGATGTCGTTCAGCTGCCGCAGGCCGAAGTCGATGTCCTGCTGCATGGTCCTGGCCACGCCTACGATCACGGCGGCGCGGATCACCTCGGTGGCCACCTCGGGATCGGCAGGCGGCGGCCAGATGGACGCGAGCGGGGTGTCGCGGACCAGGTAGCCGCCCACCCGAGTCTCCAGCCGCACCACGCTGCCGGCCGGCGCCCCGGCGATCACGGCCCGGCGGCTGATCTGCTGCACCCAGCCGTCCTTGGGCGCCCTGATGATCAGGCGGTCGCCGAGCGCGTCGGTATCGGCCGCGAGCACGGGTGCGTGCTCGCCGACCAGCATCCCCACGTGCGGGCCGTAGGGCAGCTCACGGACCAGGCACAGGGTCTCCTCGGCGATCCCTGCGACGATCCTGCCGACGTACTGCTGGCGGCTGATCCGGTCCAGGTACACGACGATGAACACCACCGACGCGACGGTGAGCAGCAGCGCGAACATGACCGACAGCGCCGGCGCACGCCGCGCGGCCGGGTTCACCCGGGCGAGGACCAGCACGCAGAACGCGAACGTCGACAGCAGCAGGCCGATCAGCACCTGGCCGAACCTGTCCCGCCAGAACCCGCGCAGCACGCGCGGCGAGAACTGGCCGCTGGCCAGCTGCAGCGAGACCACCAGGAGGGAGAACACGACGCCGGCCGTGGTGATCACCGCGCCGGCGACGATGCCGAGCAGGGTGCTCGCCGTTCCCGGCGCGAAGCTGAACGTCCACGGCAGCGGACTGGACTGGTGCGCCTGGTCGATGTTGCCGAGCACGACGGCCACGACCACCGAGGCGATCAGCATCAATGCGGGCAGGAAGAGCAGGCTCTCGCGCAGCTTGTCCGCGAGCGCGCGAAGGCGCAGACGACGCAGGTGGACGGCCGCATCGTCCGGTGGACCGCCAGTTCTCATGCCCGAACGCTAGCCGCAGCGGCCGGTCTCAGCCAGGCTGGAGACGGATGTGGCCGCCGTGAAAAGAGCGCAACGAGCTCGCATACTGGAAGTTGTGCTACCGCATGTTCACGTCCGACGAGGAAGTGGGTATAAAGCCGGTATGAGCAGTTACCGGACGGGAATCGCGGAACTCCGCGAAGTCCGCCGGTCTCCGCGGAGTGACGGAGATTCCCGTCGTGTCGGCCATGGCTGCTAAGCGGCTGCCCGTACCTACCAGCCCGAGGACGGCGCTGGTACTCGGCGCGGGCGGGGTGCTCGGCGCCGCCTGGATGACGGGCGCGCTGCCCGCCGTGCAGGAACGGCTGCGGCGCCCGGTCGGCGAGGTGGACCTGATGGTCGGCACGAGCGCCGGCAGCGTTCTGGCCGCGGCCCTGCGGTGCGGCGCCAGCATCGACGAGATGGTCGCGTACCAGCGCGGTGAGCCCGTCGGCGCGCTGGCCGGACTCGGCGAGGTGCACGGGGGCCCGTGGCCACGGCCGCCGCGGCTCCGGTTCGGGTCGCCGAGGCTGATGGCGTCCGCGCTGCGGGCGCCGCACCGGGTGCATCCCGCCGTCCACGCCAGCGCCTGGCTGCCGGTCGGCCGCGAGAACCACGCGCGCCTGCACGCCATGGTGCACATGCTGCACTCCATGGCGCCGCCACGCGCGCTCGCGCCGCACTGGGTGGAACGCGGTCAGACCTGGGTGGTCGCCGTCGACTACGACTCGGGCGAGCGGGTGGTGTTCGGCCGCCAGGGCGCGCCGCGGGTCAGGCTGGCCGACGCGGTGGTGGCCTCGTGCTCGGTCCCGGGCTGGTACGAGCCAGTCGTGATCGACGGCCGGCGGTACGTCGACGGCGGCGTGCGGTCGGCAACCTCGCTCGGCCTGGTCGCCAGGGAGAACATCGACGAGGTCTGGGTGCTCGCTCCGCTGGCCAGCGTGGTGGCCGACCGGCCGTCCGCACCGCACATGCGGATCGAGCGCCGCGTGCGGTCACTGCTCACCTACGCGCTGCTGCGCGAGGTGAAGGCGTTGCGCGCGAAGGGCGTCAAGGTCACCGTGCTGACACCCGGCCCGCAGGACCTGGCCGTCATGGGCATCAACCTGATGGACCCGCGCCGCAGGCTCGCCGTGCTCGAGACCTCACTGCGGACTTCCGCGGCCGCCTTCCTGGCCGCCGCCGCATAGCCCCCGGCCGCGCGGCAAGGAGGTAAGCCAGCGCGCATAGCACCGGCGCGCTCGCGGCGCGGATCTAGGTCAGCCAGTCCACGGTCAATACCCGCGCCGCGCGGGCGATGATGAACTGGGCGCGCGCGACCTGGCCCAGCTCGTCGTGGTCAGGTGGCCCGGCCGGGCGAGCGTCCGCCCGTCGGTGACGGCGATGCTCAGCCCCGGCACCGCCGGGGGACTGGCCTGCCGGCTCGCGCCCGGGCTCGCGGTCGGGCTCGCGCTCGCGGTCGGCCCGGCAGCCTGGGCGGGCATGGCGGCCGCGCAGAAGGCCGGCAGGATCGCGACAGCGATCGCACTTATCCTGGTCCGTGGTCGGTGCATCACGGAGAGTAAGTTTTCGGTAACCAACAGTCCCGGACGCGGGTTTCGGCGCGCCGCCCGGCGGCCCGGCGGCGGGCCTGGCATACCGCCAGGCCCGCCATCTCGGGGTGGATCGTCGACTTCCCCTGTGTTGGAGTCAATCTGGAGCCCGACTTGCGAAGTACGTGGTGAACTAGATCCCGGCAAGTGGGCTGGGCCGGACGTGAGGGCGCCGCGGGCGCCGCGGATCGACGAGCGCTTGGCGGAGTCCAGATACTCCTCGATCCTGGTCACGTGGCCGTCCTTCACTCGCGATCGCGGACTCGTAGTCCCACCAGGCGCTGGCCGGCAGCGGAAACAGCACGGGCAGGTCCACGCCGGCCGTGCGGTACTCCTCCACCCGCGCCCTGCAATCGGCCGCATCACCGTGGGCCACGAACGCGTCCGCCACGCGCTGCGGCACCTGCCCGGCCGCGCCGGCCCGGTCCCCGGCCAGCGTCAGCTTGCTGGCCCGGTTCAGCTAGGCGCCCGCGCTGAACGGACGGGGTGAGGCGGGGTGCAGCACATAGCGGGATACGACCGTGCGGGGACGCCGCCGATGCGACAGCGTCATCGGCCAGGCAACACGTGCACCACGCAGGTCACCAGGACCGACGCGGGGTCGCGCCCGGCGTCGGCCGCCGCGGTCCTGACGATCGCCGCGGCCTCGCCCGCCTGAGCCGGCGACATCGGGTTGAGAATCACGCCGTCCGCGATCTGCCCGGCCAGCGCCAGCATCCGCGGACCGAGCGCGGCGAGGTACACGGGCAGGTCGGAGCGCACGACCGGGCTGTCGAGCGGCAACATGCCGGTGCGGAAAACCTCCCCCTGGTATCCGCCCGGCTGACGCCAACACCGCGCTGGCCGACACCACCTCCGCGTGGCTCCGCCAGCCGATGCATGTGCCATCCATCCGGGAACCCGATGATGAATGTGCCCTTCATCGGCGCTGACCGGAGTGCGGCAACGGGCGGCCCCTGCGCCTGTTTGGCGCGGGCCGGGGCGCTAGCGGGCGCGGGCGACCAGGCGGGGGCGAAATCGCCTTCCAGGGCCAGTCGCAGCGCCCCGGCGATTCCTCTTTGTGCACTCCAGAGCAGTAGGGCTCGCGTCCTGGGAGGGCTTGCCACCGGGACACGGATGCCTATACCCGGCCTTACTCGCGAGTGACGGTTCCATGGCTGATCTTGACGTCTGCGCGCACAAGGGTTTAAGGAGAAGGTTCGCATGGATTGGCAGAGCCGTGGCCATCTGCTCCTTCCTCGACCACGGTCGGCCGTAAAAGGAGCTGAGCGCATGACCAAGACGGGATCCGACGCGGCAACTACCAGCCAGGCGCCCGGCGGGGCAGGGCCTTCCGCACCGGGCGATTCATCGGTGCATCGCGATCTGACCATGACCACCCCCAACATCAAGGGACAGGACGTCAAGGCACTGCAGCGGGCAGTAAACGCCCGCGCCCGCGAACTCCCCTTCACAGACGCCAAACTGACGACTGACGGCGAGTTCGGGTCGCACTCCCTCAACGCCTGCGAGCGAGTCGCCTTTGCCCTCGGCCTCTCCGACGCGGACTGCTCGGCCATCAGCGACGGAAACCTCGTGCAGCTGACCCAGCAGCTGATCCGCAACCCCGAGAGACTTTCCGAGGCGCAACGCCAGCGAGCGAAGACCAGGGAACCGGAACTGAAGCACCGCCATGAGGCTCAGCAGGTGGGAGCGAGGGCCGCAGTCAGGTGGGCACGCTCCAAGATCGGGGTCCACGAGGAGCCATCCGGCTCGAACTGGGGCCGCCCGGTTGAGGAGTGGATCACGTTCACCGGCTACGGCGGCCCGGTGTTCTGGTGCGGTTGCTTTGTCGCCTTCGCCGTCGTCAAGAACGGCAAGGCCGATGTGCCGCAGCGAATCCGGCTCGGCTTCGACGAATACATCAACGATGATGCTCACGGCGGAAGGAACGGATTCCAGCGCGCCGTCAGCGTGGATGAGGCCAGGCCAGGCGACATCGCTACGTTCAGCTTCCATCACATCGGGCTCGTCGTCGGCCGCACGAGGAACGGCTTGATCCACACGATCGACGGCAACACGTCGGCCAGTGACGGCAGCAGCAACAACGGCGGCGAGGTCGCCGAGCACAAGCGCCCGGTTAGCCTCGTGACCTGCGTTGGACGGCTTCACTACTGAGCCGAGCGAGGCAGCTGCCAGGACGGGTCAGCCGATGCATGTGCCATCCATCCGGGATCCCGATGATGAATGTGCCCTTCATCGGCGCGCGGAGGTCTGGCGAGCAGGCTAGCCCTGCTCACCGGCCCGCTCGGGACGCTTGCTGCCGGCTCGGGCTGTGCGCGCCGGCGGGAGTGGAGGAGCCATCATGGCGGCCACCAGCGAGGCGCCGAGAGTGGGCATCGTGTTTCGCCCGCAGCTACCGCCCGAGCGGCTGCGCGAAGTTTTCGCGTCGGCGGAGGCGGTCGGCCTCGACGACGTCTGGATGTGGGAGGACTGCTTCCTGGAAGGCGGCTTGACCTGCGCTGTCGCCGCTCTCGCATGGAGCAGTTCCTTGCGGATCGGGCTAGGCCTGATGCCGGCGCCGCTGCGCAACCCGGCCCTGGCGGCCATGGAGATCGCGACGCTGGCCTGGCTGTTTCCCCGGACATTTCATCCCGGCTGTGGGGCATGGCCCGCGCTCCCTCCCCGGTGGCGCTGCTGCGCGCATGGTCGGCCGCGACCAGGTCGCTGCTCCGCGGAGAGACTGTCACCGTCAGCGGAGAGTACGTCCGTCTTGACCGTGTCGCCCTTGATTGGCCGCCAACTGCCGTCCCGCCCCTGCTTATCGGCACTCGCGGGCCGAAGACACTGGCTCTGGCCGGCGAACTCGACGATGGTGTCGTCCTCGACGCGGGCATCTCGCCCGACGGGGTCCGCCGGGCAATCGCGATGGCGGCAGCATGCCGGGCCCATGAGGTCGTGGTGTACCTGTTGTGCGGAACAAGGGCGGCGATCGGGAGCGGATCGAGGCTGAGCTCACCGAGTCGGCAGAACCGCTATCGGACCGGGCGGCAATCGGGTCGCCCGTCGAGGTGGCGCACACCATCGTCTCGTTCGGGCGCGCTGGCGCCACAACCATCGCCCTGCAGCCCACAGCGATCGACCCGGATACGGCAGGAACGATCAGGCTTGCCGCCCAGGCGAGGACGCTGCTGCGGGGCGGCAGCAACTCGCCCTAGTTGTTCAACCTGGGGCGCTAGCCGGGCTTTCAGCACATGCAAGGGTGTTGCCTCTTGAGGTCATAACCTGCAGCTCCTCAGCGAGGTCGGCGGGGATCGACCCCGAGCAGTTCGAGGAGCCGGGCCTGGAGGGGTGGCGGCCTTGGGATCTGGGCCGGTCCGGTAGCACTGGCGGGCACAAGCCGCAGGCGGGATAGGGCGGTGAAGATGAGCCGGCCGGTGGGCTTTGCCGCCTGCCCTGCCCATAGCCCGGCGAGTTTGACCGCGGGGCTGATGGCCAGGCGGACGGCTCGTTCGACCAGGCTGAAGATGAGCAGGGCCAGGCAGATGACGCTGATGAGTGCTTCGATGCGCCGGTTGTTCTTCAAGAACATGGGGGCGGCGGCGATCGGTCCTTTGAAGTTGCTGTAGCGCCGCTCGGCTGTCTCCTGTCCCTTGTAGCTGCGGAGCACCCCGGCCGCGCTGACTTCGGGGGCGAGGTTGGCGAGCAGTGCGTACCATCCGCCGGCGGCCGCCTCGGCGGCCAGGGCGGCCTCGTCGAAGTGCCACTCCAGGGTGGGCTTGGCTGTCACCGGGTCGCTGCTGGCGGTCGTTCTCAGGCAGTCCTTCACGCGGCGCTCCCTGGTGATCACCGCGATGCGCTCGGTCACCTCTTTCTCGGTCGGGTAGTACCGCCCCCCAAGCCCCCGCCCGAGCCGCTCGAGATCGCCGCGGGCACGGTCCAGCTTCTTCGAACGGGCCTTCGCGGCCGCGCCGGCCCGGGCGCTGGACCACACGAACACCCGCCGCAGCTCCAGGTCAGGATCGGCCTTCTTGCCGGCCAGGACCATGGTGTCCTCAGCTACCCGGTAGGAACCCCGCTGCGCGGGCGGCTTGCCGGCGTCGCGCTGGGCGAGGTAATCGACTGGAACAGCAGCGTCGAAGTCGCAGGCTGCCAGGACGCCGGCGCCGACGTAGGCCTTGGAGGCCGGGGCGATGAAGCTCACCTCGGCCTCGGTGATCGCCCGCAGGTTCTGGCAGGACACCAGCTTGGAGTCTCCGGCCATCAAGAAGCGCCGCTCACTGGCCAGTTTCGACAGTGCCTCCATCGCCGGGACCACCTGGGCGACCTCGCCGGCTCCTCCGTCATAGGCCCGGTGCCACAGCGGGATGCCGCCGTCCGCGCTGACGGCCAGGCCGGCCTGGACCTGCAGCAAGTCCGGCCGGCGGTCCTTCGGGTGCCCGAAGCGGGGCTCGATGCAGTCATGATCGGGTGAGGCGTAGGCGCCGAACAGGCTGGTCGAGGTCATGTCCCAGTGGATGCGGGACACCTCGACGCCGAACTCGGCGATTGCCCTGGCTCCGACCGAGCCGACGATCCCGTCCAGCTCAGGGGCGACCGCGTCCAGGGCCCGGCCGATCCGGTCGTCGTTCAGGAACTCGGGCCGCACGGAGAGTATCTCTTCGACGGCCCGGGCGCGTGCCCAGTCCTCCACGTGGACAAGCGGGGCCGGTGATGTCAGCCGGCTGGCCACCAGGGCCTCGATCACCTGCCCGTGGGTCGCATGGGCGATGTCGCGCACCGGGCAGGCCCGGCCGGCGATCCCGGCGACATCCAGACGCCGGCAGAACCCGGCGACGACCGGGAGCGCGCCCAGCACCCTTTCCGCACTGGGCGGCCCGTAACGGACTTGACGTCTTGTCACGGCGGCCTCCTCGGGCAATGATCGCAACCGTACCCTTGAAGCGTATACACTTCAAGGCGGCAAGAGGCAGATACCTGGAAGCGAAGATGATGGCCGAACCCGGCGCACGACAACGACGAGCCCAGGCGCGCATCGCCGCCTCACTGGGCGAGACCGGCTTCGCCCTGCCCGGCAGCCTGGTGTGGCGCACCACCGCCTGCGGCAAGGTCGGCTGCCACTGCCAGGGCGACCCGCCGGTGCTGCACGGGCCCTACCTCACCTGGACCCGGACGGCGGGCGGCAAGACCGTGACCCGCAAGATCAGCCAGGACCAGCAGGCCCGCTACCAGGCGTGGTTCGACAACGCCCGGAAACTCCGCCAGCACGTCACCGACCTCGAAACCCTGTCCCTCCGAGCGTTCGAGCAGGCCGAAGGAAGCAGCAGGCGCTGATCACGCGCTCCTCGGAGCGTCGAAGCACCCTTCGCCCCTGCATGTGCTGAACGCCCGGCTAGCGGGCGGCGGGCGACCCGGCGGGGGCGAATACCGTTTCGGCGTACCACTGCCAGGTCGCGGCGATACCGTCATCTCGGCCGATGGTCGGCGCGTAGCCGAGCATCTTCTGCGCGAGGTCGTAGGAGGCGAAGTTACGCCCCACCTCACCCGGCCGTCCCGGCCGGTACTCGACCGGGTGGTCGGGCACCCCGGACGCCGCCCGGCACAGGTCGGCCAACTCGGCGACCGTGGTTTCCACCCCCGACGCGATGTGCAGGACCGTGCCGGGCGGCACATCGCCCTCCAGAGCCAGCCGCAGCGCCCGCGCGATGTCGTCGACGTGCGTGTAGTCACGCGACGACGAGCCGTCGCCGTAGATCACGATCGGCTCGCCCGCGTGGATGGCCTTGAAGAACAGGTTGATCGCGCCCTGCTTCCTGGCGCTCCACGGGCCGTAGACGTTCGCGAACCTGAGCGCGACCGTGTGCAGGCCGTAGCACTGCGAGAACGCGTACGCGTAACCTTCCCCCGCGAGCTTGCTCGCCCCGTATGGCGAGATCGGCTTGGGCAGGGAGTCCTCGTCCACCGGCGGCGTGGCGTCACCGATGAGCGCGCCGCCCGTGGACGCCTGCACGGCCCGCTCCACGCCGGCCCGCCGGGCCGCGTCCAGCACGCGGAACGTTCCGAGCACGTTGACGTCGAAGTTCGCAGCCGGGTCCGCGATCGAGTTGATGACCGACCCGGCCGCGGCGAGGTGGATCACCGCCTCCATCCCGGCGAGCGCGGCGTCGAGCGCTGCCGCGTCGCGGATATCGCCCTCGACCTGCTCGGCGTCGACCCTGGCGAGGTGCGCGGCATCGCCGGTCGAGTAGTTGTCGAACACCCGGACCGCGTGCCCCCGCTCGACGAGCTGGCGGACCAGCGTGGCACCTACGAAACCGGCTCCCCCGGTGACCAGAACGTGCTTGCCCTCCGTCATGACAGACGAGACTACCTGCGGCGGAGGGCTCCGGCCTGCGCGGGGACAGATCCCGGGCCGACCGCGATCGCCTGGGACCCCCGGCTAGCCGCGGTCCGCGGTCCAGGCGGCGATCAGGTCGGCGGCCTGAGTGCGGGCGCCGTCGGGCTCGAGCAGGTAGTGGTCGGTCCTGATGAACTCCAGGCGCTTGTCGGCCGCGCCGAGGGCACCGAACAGCGCTCGCGCGTCGCTCTCGTAGACGCCCGTGTCGGCGCTGGCGTGCACCACCAGCGACGGCACCGTAATCCTGGCCAGGTGCGGCGCGGCCGCGCACTGCGAGGTCCGCAGGCTCCACATCGACAGCCAGCTGCGCAGCGTGCTCAGCGTACCGATGCCGAAGACGCCGTAGTTCGCCTTCACCGGCTCGCCCAGGTAGCACCGGTTCGGCCGCCGGTCGGACGGCTCGATCGCCGGGTCGATCATCCGCAGGTCGGCCCACGTCCGGTAGACGGTGAACAGCTGGTCCCTGGCCCTGGTCCGCTCGAGCGCGGCTAGCTGGCTCAGCGCCCAGTCGGTGATCCGCTCGTTGCGCTCGCGCTGCGCGGCCCGGTATCGCCGCTGGAACTCCGCGCTGTACGGCGGCCCGTTGTCGGCATTGAACGGGTCGAGCGCCCGGTCGACGGAGACCGGATCGGTCTCGTCGGTCACCGCGGGGTCGAGCCAGTTGGTCAGCACCTCGGGCCGGCCGGAATGGGCGGCGAGCGCGATGAACAGGTCTCCGGCCGGCAGGTGCTCGATCGCGGCGAGCGGCCGCATCCCCGCGGCGGGGGTGACGTTCGGCTGCACGGCCTGCGACTGATAGGCGGCCATCAGCGAGCCACCGCCTGAGTTGCCGAGGAGAACGACGCGATCGGCGCCCGCCTGCTCGCGCAGCCAGGTGACTCCGACCCCGATCTCGGCCAGCGCGTGGTCGAGCAGGAAGTGGGCCTCATTGCCGCGGAAGCGGGTGTTCCAGCCGAGGAAGCCGTAGCCGCGCTCGGCCATGAGCGAGGCCAGGTAGTGCTCGGCGAAGTCCACGTTGTAGTGCGTGGCGATGAACGCGGTCCTCGGCGTGACGCTGGCCCTGGCACGGATGGCCGCCGGCGCCGGCCCGGCCGGCTACCGGGGACGGCAGCCCGACGAACTCCCTGACGATCTCGCTCATCCAGCCTCTCTCGCTCCGCGGCCAGTTCGCATACGCCCGGCCCGGCGGGACCGGCCTGCCCGGCCCGGCGGGACCGGCCTGCCCGGGCCGGCGTGACCGCCCGCCCGGCCTGGCATATGGGTAAAAGCTGAGTTTAGATATAGTTCAGCGCTCGCACCAGGCACGAACACGGGAGGCCGGCCATGGAGTGGCGGAATCAGGAGTTCGACCTCGGCGGCGTCAACCACCTGGCGCTCGTCTGCTCCGACATGAAGCGGACGGTGGAGTTCTACACCCAGGTGCTCGGCATGCGGCTGATCAAGACGATCGACCTGCCCGCCGGTTCTGGCCAGCACTTCTTCTTCGACATGGGCGGCGGCAACGCGCTCGCCTTCTTCTGGTTCCCCGACGCGCCCGATCCCGTCCCGGGGGTCTCCGCCCCCGTCAACGTGCCCGGGCTCGGCGAGTGGAAGAGCGCGATCGGCTCGATGAACCATGTCGCCTTCGACGTGCCCGAGGAGAGATTCCTCGGGTACCGGGACAAGCTCAAGGCCAAGGGCGTCGAGGTCAGCTCGATTCTCGATCACGACGACAGCGAGTTCGGCGTGGCGCGCGAACTGCATCCCGGCGTCTTCGTGCGTTCCTTCTACTTCCAGGACCCGGACGGGATCGTGCTCGAATTCGCCAGCTGGCGGCGGGTGATGGGCCAGCCAGGCGACGTGCGACACGAGCCGAAGACCGCTGCGGACCGGGCCGTCCGCGTTTAGGGTCGGCCGGGCACCCGCCGCCGACTCGCCACCCAAACGGACAAATTTATCTAATCCTCGCGCGTCTCCGCCGTTTCGGCGGGCCGCCGGGACGTGCTCACCGCGACCGTGATTGATATCACGAGTTGTGGCTCCGCAAAACGGGAAAAAGCGGACAGCGAATTGACCCCGAGCAGTGATATGTGGTCCCGGGGGCCGGCCGCCGGGCGGCACGTGTGGTGCATTGCGCTGTGAAGTGCATGAATCGGGCGCGCGCCTGCTGTGCTCGCCGGGCGCGCGCCTGTGGTGCTCGCCGGGCGCGCCTGCGGTGCTCGCCGGTGCGGTCGGCTCGCGCTGGCGCTGGTTGGCTGACCAGAACCGGCAGGCAGCAAGACCCTGCGGCAAGCCAGGTCATCGCGCCGCTCCCCCGACGGCTGCGGACGCGGGGCTGCCGGATGCGGCGCTGCCCTGTTTCTGGGCGGGGTTTGTCGGTGGCTGCGACGATACTGAGGCCGTGATCGAGCGACGTGTCGCTCTTCTTGTCCTGGCCGCCTTTGTCGTCGCGAGCGATGGGACGCTGGTCGCCGCGCTGCTGCGGGAGATCGCGAGCACGCTTTCGGTCTCACCGGCCGCGGCCGGCCAGGCGGTCACGGTCTACGCCGCCGGCTACGCGCTCGGCGCGCCGCTGATCGTCCGTGCCGCGCGGCGGGTATCGCGGGAACGGCTCAGAGCGGGCTCGCTCGGCGTGTTCGCCCTCGCGAATGCGGCAACGGCGGCTGCGCCGTCGCTGGCGGCCCTGCTGGGCGCCCGGATCGTGGCCGGCGCCTGCGGCGGCGCGTTCATGACGGCCGCCGCCGCAGCCGCGGCCGGGTCGGCCGCGCCCAGCCACCGGGGACGCGCGCTGGCGGTGATCGTCGGTGGCTCCTCGGCCGGGACCGCGTTCGGGGTCCCGCTGGGCGCCCTCGCTGGAGGTGCCATCGGCTGGCGCCCGGCCTTCATCGGCATCGCAGTGGCCGCGGCGCTGGCCGCCGCCGCGACTGCCTGGCCGTCCCCGCAGCGGTCAAGCAGGCCAGCGCCAGCACCCATGGCCATCCCGCCCGGCGCGGTGCTGCTAACGCTGGCGACCACGCTGCTGTGGGCAACAGGCAGCTTCACCTTCTTCACTTACGTCGGCGTGATCCTGCACCAGACGGCCTCTGCGGGCGCTTCCGCCCTGGCCGGCCTTCTGCTCGTATTCGGCATCGCCGGCCTGGGCGGTGCCGCCGCAGGCGGCTGGCTAGCGGACAGGACGGGCCCGCTCCCAGCGCTCGCCATCGGGCTAACCCTCACCGCCGTCTCACTCGCCGGGTTCGGCCTGATCGCCGCGCTCGCCGCCGGCCCGGCCGCGGTTGCCGCCAGCGTCGCGGCGATGACCGGCTACGGCGTCGGCACCTGGGCCATCACCCCGCCCCAGCAGCAGCGCCTGCTCTCCAGCGGCGGCAACGACCTGTTCCTGCTCTCCCTGAACGCCAGCGCGCTCTACGCTGGAGTCGGCCTCGGCGGCGCCATCGGCGGCATGACGCTGGCTCTCAGCCGCAGCACCACCGCCGTGTGCTGGGCCGCGGCCGGCCTCGAACTGGCAGCCCTGGCGCTGGTGGGCCGGGCCGCCTGGTCGGCTCGCTGGTCACTGCCGGCGGGCGAGCAGCTCGGTGGCGGCGCGGGCGCCTGAGCGCAGCGCGCCTTCCATCAGGCCGGCCCAGGCTCCCGCGGTGTGCTCGCCGGCGATGTGCACCCGGCCGAACGGGGCGGCGACCAGCTGGTCATCTGCGGCGTCCACTTCCGTGGTCAGCGCCGAGTAGGACTCCCCGGCCCACGGGTCGTCGTTCCACGTGGTGAGCAGCGCCCGGTCGACGTCCAGGTCAAGCTCGGGCCGCAGCGCCGCGGCCCGGCCGGCCCAGGTCGCCGGGCCGTGCGCCACATCCAGCGCGGCGAGGCCCTCCTCGGTTCCCGCGAAGGAGTGCAGCACCGGCTGCACGCCGCCCGACCCGTCGGTCGCGGTCCAGGTCCAGAACCGCTCCGGCACGCTCTGCACCGCGGACGCGGGCGCCAGCGTGGTCAGCGGCAGGTGCAGCTTGGCGTTGTGCGCGATTCCAGCCCGCCGCCAGGCGGTCGCCTGATCGCCGGGCGACGCGGGGGAGAACGCCAGCCGCCGCAGCACCGCCATCGGCACCGCGACGATCGCCGCGTCGCCGTGCACCTCGCCGTCGTCGGTCAGCACCCGCACGCCGTCCGCGCCCTGCTCGACCGACCGCACAGGGCGGCCGAGGCGTACCGCCGGGCCAAGCCGGGCGGCCAGGCCGCGGGCCAGCCGCTGGTTCCCGCCCGCGACCCGCCAGCTCGGCCGGCCCGCGAAGTCGGCGGCGAGGCCGGTGACCGCCGCGGCGGACAGCCGGTCGGCGGCCATGCCGTGCGTTGTCGTGACCCTGGACACCACGGCGGCCAGGGCGGCCCGCGAGCCCGTCCATGCCGCCGCGGCCTCGGCGAGCGACGTGCCCGCGGGTGCGGTCGCCGCGGCCGCGCAGACGGCCTGCGCGCAGCGGGCCATCTCCGCCGCTGTCGTCGGGTCGCCGCCGCGCGGCTCGCGCGCATAGTACGACATCGTCGTGTCCGCGAGCTTCAGGCCGAGCTCCGCGGCGACCGAGCGCATGACGTCGTAGCCGTCCAGCACGAACTCGGCGCCGCGTTCCACCACGGTGCGCGGGTCGCCGGGAACGAGCTCGGCCGACCAGACCCGGCCGCCGACCCGGTTCCTTGCCTCGAGCACGACCACCTCATGGCCGGACCTGGCGATCAGGTCCGCCGCCATCAGCCCGGCGAAACCGGCTCCCGCCACGACGACGCGCACCTGGCGAGCCTCCCACATGCGGATGTCCGCCCGGGCGGTTCGGTCCGGGCGGACAAGTTCGCGGGAGACGGCTAGGCGCGGTGGCGGTGGCTCTCGTGGTGGCGCAGCCACAGGAAGGCGATCAGCCCCAGCAGCAGCCACGGGACGAACGAGTGGACCAGGAAGTGGCCGATGGCGGCCGCCACCAGGACGATGAGGACGAGCATGGCGATCCGGTACATGGGACTCCTTGACGGTTGGCGGGTGACCGGGACGGGGGCGGCGTCGGCGGCCGTTTCCGTCAGGTCGGGCAGGTCGGCGAAGAGGCCGGCGAAGTCGCCCTGCGTCTTGGCACTCATCGCCCGCTCCATCCGCTCGTTGAACTCGGACTGGTCGAGCCGGCCGTCCCCGTAGTGCTTGGACAGCCGGTCCGCCACTTCCGTCCGCTCGGCGTCCGAGACGCGGATGTCGGGGTTGGCTGGCCCGCTACGGCGGGCCTGGTAACCCCCCGTCCAGGACTGACCGCTCATCCACGGCGGGCCGCTTTGCGGTGACATCTGACTGTGACCTCCTCGGTCTGGTAGGCGGCTCAGCGTGACCGGTTCTCGAGCGAGCTGAACAGCTCGGCGGCGATGGACTGGCCGGAGCCTTCCTCGGGGATCAGCAGCCAGCCGGCGACGTAAAGCGGCAGCGCGGCCCCGCCCATGAAGGCGAGCAGCACGAAAACGATCCGGACGATGTTGACGTCGGCGCCGAGGTACTTGGCGATGCCGGCCGCGACTCCGCCGATCATCCGGCCGTCGACCGGCCTGCGCAGCGACGTCAGCCCGTCGGCCAGGCCGGGTCCTGCGCCGGCTGGCCCGGCGTCTGACCTGATCTCGTCGGCCGGCTCGGCGTCTGTGTTGGACTGCGGGTTTGAAGCTGTGGTGTTCATGGCTCCAGCCTGCGGCAGCGGTCCCGGCGAGGCCATCGGGAAGAACCCTGATTCGGCCCTGATCCGCCGGCCCACGGATCGGGGCCTTCCCGGATAGAACCACGCGCCAAGTGGGGCCATCATGGATGGGTGAACGAACGCCAGGACGGCCCGCCTCGCCCCGAGGGCCAGCGTGTTGCCGATGGCGCGCGCGACCGTGACGGCAGCCGTGGCCCGGGTGCCGCCGAGTCCGCGTGCGGCGGCTCGCAGTTCCCCGGGCGGGGCGGCCCCGATCGCTGGGCTGGGCGCGGCTGGGACGCCGGCTGGGCCGATGGCTGGCTGGGCAGCGTGCATGCCGGCCCGCCGTCGCTACGGGCCGGTGCCTGGCCGCGCGCGGCAGGCGCGCTGCGCCGACAGCAGCAAGGCCGGCTGGCCGGCGGCGTGGCCGCCGGCATTGCCGCGCGGACCCGCTTCGGCGTGAACACGATCAGGACCGTCTTCGTGCTCAGTTCGCTGGCCGGCGGGTTCGGCGCGGCGGTGTACGTGCTGGCCTGGCTCTTCGTGCCCGCCAACGGCGAGGACAGCAATATCGCGAGCCGGGCGGTGGCCGACCGGCGCGGCATCGCCCTCGCGGCCGGGGCGGCGTCCGCGCTCGCGCTGGTGCTGCTCGTCGCCTCGCTGCTCAACGTCGGCTGGCTCGGGTCGCTGTCCTGGCCGCCCGTGATCGCGCTGGCCGGCCTGGTCCTGGTCTGGCGCAACGCCTCGCCCGAGGAACTCGCGCTGCTGCGCCGGCTTGCCGAGCCGCTGCTCGCCGGGGCCCAGGCCGGCGGCCGGTCCAGGATCAAACTGCGTCTGGCGATCGCTGGTGTGCTGCTCATGACCGGCGTGGTCATCCTGGTCTCCGCGCACGTCAACCGGGTGCTGCTGCAGCCGCTGACCGGCGTGGCCCTGCTCTTCGCCGCCATCGTCGTGCTGCTCGGGCCGTGGTGGCTGCGGATCGCCCGCGACCTGCTGGCCGAGCGCCAGGCCAGGATCCGGGCCGAGGAGCGGGCGGAGATGGCCTCGCGGGTGCACGACTCCGTGCTCCAGACCCTCGCCCTGATCCAGCGCCGGGCCGAAGACCCGCACCAGGTCGTCAGCCAAGTGGTCGGGCGCGGGCTCGGTCTCGCTCTTCGCCGAGGTCGAGCCGGACGCCGTGTCGGTGTTCGTGCGGGACCGCGGCCGCGGCTTCGATCCCGGCGCGGTGCCGGCCGACCGCAAGGGCCTGGCCGAGTCCGTCCGCGCCAGGATGGCGCGCCGCGGCGGCTCGGCGACGATCCGCAGCGTCCCCGGCGAGGGCACCGAGGTGGCCCTCACCATGCCGCGCACCGCCGGCCAGCCCGAACCGAGTCCGGCGCCGTGATCAGCGGTGCGGACGGCGGCGTGCCGCGCGTGTTCATCGTCGATGATCACGGCCTGTTCAGGTCGGGCGTCAGGTCCGAGCTCGGCGACGAGGTCGAGGTCGTCGGCGAGGCCGATGACGTGCGGCCCGCGATCGCCGGCATCGCGCGATGCGAGCCCGACGTGGTGCTGCTCGATGTGCACCTGCCCGGAGGCGGCGGGCAGGATGTCGTTTCTGAGCTAACGCAATCGCACCCGCGGGTGCGGTTTCTTGCGCTGAGCGCGTCCGACGCGCCCGAGGACGTCATCGCGGTGATCAGGTCGGGCGCCAGGGGCTACGTGACGAAGACGATTTCGGGCCCCGAGCTTGTCGACGCGATCCGCCGCGTCGCCGCCGGCGACGCGGTGTTCTCGCCGAGGCTCGCCGGGTTCGTGCTCGACGCGTTCACGGCGCAGCCGGACCAAGGGGTGCGTCCCGCGTTCGACGCCGAGCTGGACCAGCTCACCCCGCGCGAGCGCGACGTGCTGCGGCTCATCGCCCGCGGCTACACCTACAAGGAGATCGCGCGGGAGCTGTTCATCTCGGCCAAGACCGTCGAGAGCCACGTCTCGTCGGTGCTGCGCAAGCTGCAGCTCTCCACCCGCCACCAGCTCACCCGCTGGGCGGCCGAGCGCCGCCTGACCTAGCCGCGAAGGGCGGCGGCACGCTCGCCGGCTGGCCAGGCGCCGTCCGAGCGGTAACCAGATCACGAGGGAGCGGTGATGGCTGATCCGGGCAGCGACCTGTGCGGCAGCGACGCGGTCACGCTGGCCGGCCTGCTGCGCCGCCGCGAGGTGTCGGCGCGCGAGGTCGTGGCCGCGCACATCAAGCGGATCGAGAAGGCCGACCCGGTCGTCAACGCGATCGTGACCAGAACCTTCGACCAGGCCCTGGCCAAGGCGGCAGCGGCGGACGACGCGCTCGCCCGCGGGGAGCCCGCCGGGCTGCTGCACGGCCTCCCGGTCGCGCACAAGGACCTCGTCGAGGTCTCCGGGGTGCGCACCACCTTCGGGTCGCCGCTGTTCTCCGAGCACGTGCCCGACCGGGACGCACTGATCGTCGCCCGGATGTCCGGCGCCGGGGCGATCAGCCTGGGCAAGACGAACACTCCGGAGTTCGGTGCCGGGTCGCACACGGTCAACGCGGTGTTCGGCGCGACCAGGAACCCGTACGACCCGAGCCGTAGCGTCGGCGGGAGCAGCGGCGGAGCGGCCGCGGCGCTCGCGGCCCGGATGGTCGTGCTCGCGGACGGCAGTGACCTGGGCGGGTCGTTGCGAAATCCGGCGAGCTTCTGCAACGTGGTCGGACTGCGCCCGTCACCGGGCCGGGTGCCGGTCTGGCCGGTCGCCGACGCCGCCGACTGGATGGGCGTCGAGGGGCCGATGGGCCGCACGGTCGCCGACGTGGCGCTGCTGCTCGCCGTCATGTCAGGACCCGACCCGCGGGTGCCGCTGGCTCTCGACGCCCCGCCGCCCGAACTGGCCGACCCGGCGCAGGTCACCGGGCTGCTCGACCGGGACGTCCGCGGGCTGCGGGTGGGCTGGAGCGCCGACCTCGGCCTGCCCGTCGACCCCGCGGTGCGGGCCGCGCTCGCCGCGGCCAGGAAGGTGCTCGCCGGCCTGGGCTGTGCGGTGGTCGATGCCGCGCCCGACCTGACCGGCGCGGACGAGGGCTTCAGGACGTGGCGGGCACAGCGGTACGCCACCGCGTTCGGCCCGCTGCTGGCCGAGCATCCCGACCGGGTCGGGCCGAACGTCGCCTGGAACGTCCGGCGCGGGCTCGAGCTGACCACGGCGGACCTGAGCCGCGCGACCCGGCTGCTGGCCGGGCTGGCCGGGCGGGTCAGCGAGTTCTTCGACACCGTCGACGTGCTCGCCTGCCCGGCGACCCAGGTCGCCGCGTTCGACATCGAACTGGACTGGGTGCACGAGATCGACGGGGTGCCGCAGCACACCTACCTGGACTGGATGGCCTCGGCCTACCTGATCTCGGCGACCGGGCTGCCGGCCATCTCGGTCCCGGCGGGCTTCACGCCGGCGGGCCTGCCGGTCGGCCTCCAGATCGTCGGCCGTCGCCGCGAGGACTGGCCGCTGCTGGCGGTGGCGCACGCGTTCGAGTCGGCGACCCGGCACGGCAGCATACCGCCGGCCCTGGGCTAGCGGCGCAGCCGACTGCGGATCAGGCGCGGCAGCGCGGCCGGACCGGCGACCGGCGTGAACCGGCTGGACTCGTCGGTCAGCGCCCGGTGCTCCTCGTCGGTCAGGTCGATGTCCGCGGCGGCGACATTGCTGTCGAGCTGTGCGACCGTCGAGGCGCCGGGGATCGCCACCACGGCCGGGTCGCGGATCAGCCAGGCCAGCGCGACCTGGGACGGGGTGGCCGAGTGCGCCTCCGCGACCTGGCGCAGGGCCGCGATCAGGCCGGCCGCCCGCTCCAGGTTCTCCGGCAGGAAGAGCGCGCTGCCGGCCCTGACGCTGTTCTTCGGCCTGCTCGACTTGTCGTACCGGCCGGACAGCAGTCCCTGCGCCAGCGGGCTGTAGGCGACGATGACCCGCCCGTGCGCCTGCGCGTACGGCACGAGGTCGCGTTCTGGCCTGCGATCGGCGAGGCTGTAGCGGACCTGGTTGCTCAGCACGCGGGTGCCCAGCGCGTTCTCGGCCGCCAACCATCGCTTCAGCGAGTAGTTGCTGACGCCGACCTCGTCTACCAGGCCGGTGCGCTGCAGCGCCCGCATGCCACGCATGATCGTGCCGTCGCGCACGGCCGGGTTGGGCTGGTGGACCTGGTACAGGTCCAGCTTGCGCGCGCCGAGCCGGCTGGCGCTCGCGACGCCGCGCTGCTCGACGACTGGCGCGATCGGCATGACGGGAAGGATCTTCGTCGCCAGGAACACCGACTCGAGGTCCTCGCCGAGCGCCTCGCCGAGTATCCGCTCGCTCCGGCCGAAGCCGTAGATCTCGGCGGTATCGAAGAGCGTTACCCCGAGTTCCAGCGCGCGGCGGACGATCGCCTTAGCCTCCGAGCCCGCGTAAGCGTCGCCGTAGCCCCACTCGCGCGAGCCAAACTGCCAGGTGCCCAGCCCGATCTTGGAGATCTTCTTCGCCGTGTCGATATCCAGATAGCGCATGGGGCTAGTCTCCCCGCATTGGGCAGATCTAAGGTGCCGGAATCGCGGCTGCCGACCGGCGCGCCAAGTTCGTCGCGGTCGCTTCGGTGACCACGGTAGCCGCGGCGCTCTCGACCGGGCTGGCCGGAGGCACTGCCGGCCGGCGCTCCGCTGACCGGTGCTGCCTCAGTCCCGGCGGGACGGCATTGGCCAGCCCGCCGGGACTGCCGGGAGCGGTTCGTTGCGGCTGAAAACTGAACAGCTCGCTGGCGCTAGTCGGAACTTCCTCCGACCGCCTGCTGGGCGGAGCGATCCGGTGGTCTTGCGCCTCCGTGCGACTGCGTTCTTCATGATCGGGTGGGTCCACGTCGAATAGAACCGGTCAATCCACCATGATCATGAGGTGCGCGGTTGGAGCTCCGCCTGCGCGGACGGCGGCATCGCTCCCATCTAGACGGCGATGCCAGCGTGCGCCGAGTGCGCGTCGATGGCGGCCAGCTCGTCGGGGGTGAGGGCGGGTCCGGCCACGGCGCGCAGGTTCTCCTCGAGCTGCGCTACGCTGCTCGCCCCGATCAGCGCGGAGGTGACCCGCTGGTCCCGCAGCACCCACGACAGCGCTAGTTGCGCCAGCGTCTGGCCGCGCCCGCGCGCGACCTCGCTGAGCGCGCGCAGGTGGCCGACGGCGGCATCGGGACAGCAGGTCGGGCGAGAGCGACCCGGCCCGCCTGGCCCGCGATCCCGGCGGGATGCCGCCGTTCAGGTATCTGCTGGTCAGCAGGCCCTGGGCGAGCGGCGAGAACGCGATGCAGCCGATCCCGTCCCGCTCGAGCGCGTCCGGCAGGCCGTCGTCTTCGACCCAGCGGTCCAGGATCGAGTACGACGGCTGGTGGATGAGCAGCCGGACGCCCATCTGCACGAGGATCGCGGCCGCCTGAGCCGACTGTTCCGCCCGGTACGACGAGATCCCGGCGTACAGCGCCCGGCCCGACTGCACCGCCGTCGCCAGCGCGCTCATCATCTCCTCGAGCGGGGCGCGCGGGTCGGGGCGATGGCTGTAGAAGATGTCGACGTACTCCAGGCCCATCCGGCGCAGCGACTGGTCCAGGCTCGCGAGCAGGTACTTGCGCGAGCCCCAGTCGCCGTACGGCCGGGCCACATGTCCCAGCCCGCCTTGGTGGAGATCAGCAGCTCGTCGCGGTACGGCCGCAGGTCCTCGCGCAGGATGCGGCCGAAGTTGATCTCAGCGCCGCCCGGCCCGGGCCAGGGCGTGCTCGGCCTGCGCGGCGAGGGCGGCGACTAGGTCGGCTGCGGATGGCAGGTCGGTGATGAGATCGATGCCCTCGCCGGCCCACACCGGCAGCGGGGGCATGTCGCCTCGCGCCACGCCATCGTGGTAGGCCTGCCTGGCCCGGGGGTCCGCGGCGAGCTCCGCTTCCCGGTCCCGCCACTGGTCGAGGAACGGGTGGCCGAGGGTGCGGGCCGGGTACTTCGACGGCCACCGGGAGCCCCGGGCGATATCCAGGACGGTGCTGCGCTCGGTGTCCTCCCCGTGTCCCTCGATGATCGCCTTCTTGGCCGAGGGGTCGGCAAGGGACTCGGCCGTGGCCTGGAACCGGCTTCCGATGAGGGCCCCGGCGGCGCCGAGAGCCAGGGCCGCGGCGACGCCCCGGCCGTCGGTGATCCCGCCGGCGGCCAGCACTGGCACCGGCGCGGCCAGGTCTGCCACGACCGGCACGAACGGCAACGTGGACCGCCCGCGCCTGGCGCCATGCCCGCCGGCTTCTGTGCCCTGCGCCACGATCACGTCAGCGCCTAGGTCCACCGCCTGCCGGGCCTCCGCCAGGTCGGTGACCTGCAGGATTAGCGCCGCGCTGGCCCGCCGGACGGGTTCTGCGAGCGGGCGGGGGTCACCGAAGGACAACATCACCGCCGCCGGGTTCAGCTCCAGCGCGCGCTCGACCGTGCCGACATCGACCGCCCAGGTCTGAAAACCGACGCCCCACGGCTTGCCGGTGCCTGCCGCCGCGATCGGCAGTTCGCGGGCGAGCCAGTCCGGATCCCCGCTGCCGCCGCCTACCAGTCCCAGCCCGCCGCCGTTAGAGACAGCCGCGGCCAGCTCACCGCCGGCCGACCCGCCCATAGGCGCCAGCGCGATCGGGTACTGCACCGAGAACAGCTCCGTGAATGCCGTGGACAACGCCATAGTCGCCATCATCACCCCGATGACGCCGATCCAGCCATCCGGCCGATCCTCGCCGCGATCGGCCAGGGCAGACTGGCCGGCGGGCGCCGCCGCGGCTTATGGTCGGTCCGGGAGGTGAACCGCCCGTGAACCGTCAGCGTCCTGCACGAGGCGATCGTGCCGGCGCAGGGATACCAGCGGACGCTGCCGGCAACGCGGACGTGATCGAAATCGGCGGTCGTCCCCTGCGCTGGCCGTGGGGAGGTGGGCCAGGACCGGCAACCAGCATCGCTCTCGCAGTTCTCGTCGCCGGGCTGTTGCTGGGCTTCATCGGCGGACACCTCCAGGCAGGTGTCGTAGGCAGGACGACCAAGGTCACGGCCCCCGCCACGGTGCTGCCGGCGGGCGATACGGCGATCGGCGCGACCGGGAGCCGGTGTGCTGTTCAGCTGGGACGTACTCTCCAGCTTGGCATCGGGATCATGAATCAGTCGGACCGCACGGTGGCGCTGCGCCAGATCAAACCGGTGCTGCCGTTGCGCGGACTGCAGCCGATCGGGAGCCGGTGGGGAACCTGTGGCTCTCTGCCGGAACCGGGTCTCGCCCAGGCCGCGCTTCTTGCTCCTGGTGCGACCGGATGGCTGACAATCACCTTCGAGGTCATGGTCGGCTGCCCGCAGCCGTTGCCTGTGGCGTTTAAGGTCAGCTACATGCAAGCTGGCAGGCTGGCAACAGCTCAATTCGATAGCTTTCCCGATCTCGGCCAGGTCCGGTACAACAATTGCCGCACGAATCCCCAAGGTCGCTGATGATCGAAGAAGTCTCGAGCGTGCGACTGCCGACCATTCGCCGCGTGGCTGCGGAGGAGGGCTAGCGCGAAGCTTCGATCTCGTTCGGCGTCACGGTGGTTACAATTCACACCTCGAAGGCCTACGCAGTGACCGCCCTCATGTCAGGCGGCCGCGCCAGGCAAGATCACAGGCTGCTGCCGTCGCCATCTAGACGGGATATGCCTCGGGCTGGGTGACGTAGGTGCGCCCGGCTGGCGTGGTCCAGGCGAGGACGCCGGGTTCGGGCTGGGTGACGTGCCAACCGGGTGCCTGCTTAGTTCTGTGGTGACGGCGGCAGACTGGCCCGCAGTTGCATTCGCAGGTTATGCCCCCTTGGTCGTGGGGGATAGTGTGCTCGTTGTCGCACCGGGTGGCGGGCCGCCGGCAGCCGGGGGAGGCGCACGTGGGGTTGCGGATGGCGAGCAGGTGCCGGAGCGTCTTACCGGGCTGGTAGGCCGGGGTCTGGCGGGAGTGCCGGCACTGTCCGCGCTCGAGCCAGTCGAAGGTGAGGCCGGCGAGCCAGTCGATGCGGGGGTCAGCCGGTCCAGGTGTTCCCGGCGGTCCGGTAGCGCCCGGCGGTCCCGTAGCGCCCGGTGGTCCCGGAGGCTGGCCGCGGGGGCAGGCGTGCGCGACGGCCTGGCCGGCCGGGTTGGTGAGGGTGACGTGCCAGGCCCCGGTCCGGCTGGCAGCGGCCATGGCGGCCAGGTCGCGGCCGGTGTAGGCGTCCACGGGTCCGAGCCCGGCGAGTTCGCCGGGGCGGTCCGCCAGGCCGAGCCAGGTCAGCGCGGGCAGGGTCAGGTGGATGATGCCGCCCAGGCTGGCTGGTCCTTCGGTGCGGGAGCCCGCGGTCTGCGGGTCCTTGCCCGGGCGGACCGCGGGGTCCTCGCCGAGCAGGAGGGCGAGGAACACTTCGGCGCGGAGCTGGTCGAGCGTCCCGGTGGCGCCGTTGGCTTTGAGGGCGCGGGCGATCTGGCCGATCCGGGCGTCGGCGGCGATCGCGTCGGCGGCGGGGAGTTCGCGGCCGGACAGCGCGGCGTTGCCGGAGCTTTCCTGCCAGGCTTCGACCCGGGCGTCGTCGCGGGCGCTGTCGGCGCGGCGCTTGCCGGCGGCGGGGTCGGCGGCCAGGACGGCGGCACGCAGGGCGCGGCGCAGTTGGCTGGTCGTCCAGCCGGGGGCCTGGTCCAGGTAGCGCGCGGCGATCCGGTTAGCGGTGACGTCGCCGAGGGCGGCCAGTTCGGCGGCGAAGACGCGGGCCTTGGCCAGGTCGATCTGTCCGGTCATCAGCGCCGCAAGGACCGGGCCGAGCCGGGCCAGGTCCCTGGCCAGGCCGAGCAGCCCGTCGGCCGCCCGCCCGGTCAGGGTGAGCGCCGCGGCCAGCTCGGCGGCCACGTGCTCGGCGGCCAGCGAGGAGATCACCTCGGATCTGCCCGTGCCAGCCTCCGCCTTGCCCGTGCCAGCCTCCGCCTTGCCCGTGCCAGCCTCCGCCTTGCCCGTGCCAGCCTCCGCCTTGCCCGTGCCAGCCTCCGCCTTGCCCGTGCCAGCCGCGGTGTTGCGTGCCGTGTTTGAGCCCGCTGTGCCTGAGCTCGCCGTGCCAGTCCCCGCATTGCCGGTGGCTGCCGTGCCGGTGGCCGCGGGATCCGGGCTGGCGGTTCCGGCCGTGGCTGCGGCCCGCGCGGCCGGGCGCCGGTTCCTGGCGGCCGCGGCGGCGGCGGCGCGGCGGCGGCGGGCATCGAGTTCGGCGACGGCTGACAGCTCGGTGGCCGACCAGCTCGTCGTCGGACAGCTTGGCCAGGCCGCCGTCCAGGGCGTCCTGGGCGAACTGGGCGAGCACGGGGCCGGCCGCGGCGAGGTCCAGCGGGGCACCGGCCGCGAACCCCGCGGCGGGGTCGGCCGCACGGGGGGCGGCATAAGGCGGTTGCCATCCGGGCTCGCCGGCGGTGATGCCCGCGGCAGCCCGCCGGTGGATGAAGCCGGCGCCGACCGACTCTGCGGCGGCCGGCGGCCTGGCGGCGGCGAGTTCTGCGGCCAGGGCGTCGAGCTGCCCGCCTGCCAGGTCGGCCAGCCAGGCGTCGTCGCCGTCCGGGGGGTCGACGTCTGGGTCGGGCCAGCAGCCGGCCAGTTCAGCCTCGGACGGCTCTGGCGGGGGCAGCCAGCCCGCGTCGCCTGGGACCACCAAGAGCCCGGCCTCGCCGTACGCCCGTGCGCCCGGTATGCCCTGGCCGGCGCCGACCGTCCCGGCCGGGCTGCCGGTCCCGCGGCTGGCGGGCCCGGGGCGCGGCGCGGCGACTGGCTGGTCCGGCATCGGCGGCTCCGGTGGGAGTGAGCGGGATGTTTCGTTACGAAAATAATATCGCACTAGACTGTAAGATGGCAAGTTCATTCGAACTGAGTTTTGATCAATTGATCTGCCGGCGCCGGCGGCACATGACCGGGCGACGTAGGTTATGGCCCATCGCGGTATGTCACGTTCCACTGGCGGATCTCCCATGCGCTGACCACGCCGTTGCGGACGAACGGGTCGCCCGCGACGAAGTCCTCCGCGGCTTGCCTGGAGCGGAAGATGGCCATCGAGCCCTCCTCTTGCGGGTTGCCGAACGTGCCGATCCATCAGCAACTCGCCGCGGGCGTGAAAGTCGTCCAGCCTGGCCTTGTGGGCGGGGAATTGCGCTGGCGCCTTGGCCGCGACGTTGTCGGCCGAGGAGTACAGCAGCACGAATACGGGCGCAGGCGGCTGCGGCGCGGACCAGTGGGTGAGTTCATCAGCGCCCTCCTTGATCGTCGGGAGCGGCTGTCCCCCACAACAACCTAAGGCAGCCGCCATAGGCTGTGCCCATGGGTGACTACCTTCCGGTCAAAGGTTACGAAACGGTCAGCGTCTACCGGTGCGGCCAGGCCGTCAAGCTCGAGCTCAACCGGCCAGCACGGATGAATGCGCTGGACAGGCAGCTCAGGCTCGACCTGCTCGACGCCGTGCGGCAGGTGGCCGCCGACGAGGACATCAGGGCGGTGCTGCTGACCGGCGCCGGGCGGGCGTTCTCCAGCGGAGCCGATCTGAAGGACGAGCGGGCACTGACGCCCGAGGGCCATCCCGACATCCACAACGTGCTGGTCGAGCAGTACCACCCGGTCATCGCCGGGCTGCGGCAGATGCCCAAGCCGGTGGTGGCGGCGGTCAACGGCGCCGCCGCAGGGATCGGGATGTCCATCGCCCTGGCCTGCGACCTGGTGCTGGCTGCCGAGTCCGCGTACTTCGTGCTGGCGTTCGTCAATATCGGCCTGGTGCCGGACGGCGGCTCCTCGCTGCTGGTGCCCAGCCGGATCGGGTTCGCCAGGGCCGCCGAGCTCGCGATGCTCGGCGAGCGGCTCGGCGCGGCCAAGGCGCTGGAGTGGGGACTGATCAACCAGGTCTGGCCGGACGCCGAGCTGGCCGGCCGGGCCGAGGCCCTGTGTTCCAGGCTGGCCGACGGCCCGACCGGCTCCTACGCGGGTTCCAAGTGGCAGCTGAACAGATGGCTCTACGAGCAGATGGCCGGCCAGCTCGAGTTCGAGGCCCAGATCCAGCAGGAAAGAGCGGCGTCGGCTGACTTCGCCGACCGGGAGGTGACCCGGATGACCGGGCCTGCCGCGACGGAGCCGGCGGCGACCGGTGCTCCCGTCACGTTCAGCACGCGGCCGCTCACCCCGCAGACCTGGCCTGACCTCGAGCTGCTGTTCGGCCTGCGAGGCGGGTCCATCGTGCGCGGCTGCTGGTGCATGGCCTACCGCAGGACCGGCAAGCCGCCTGGCCTCGGCAGTCCGCCCGGGTCGATGGCCGCGGCGAACAAGCAGGCCATGCGCGACCTGGTCGAATCCGGCGTCGTGCCCGGCCTGATCGGCTACGCCGGAGGCGGGCCGGCCGGCTGGATCAGCTTCGGACCGCGCGAGGAGTACCTGAAGCTGCGTCGCTCCCCGATCATGAAGCCGGTCGACGACACGCCGGTCTGGTCGGTGGTGTGCAGCTACGTCGCCAAGCCGCACCGGGGCACGGGCCTGCAGCACAGGCTGCTCGCCGCCGCCATCGAGTACGCGCGCGAGCACGGCGCGCGGGTGCTCGAGGCGTACCCGGTCGACAAGCCCGGGCGGAGCCACGACGACTTCATGTGGTTCGGCTCGCGCAGCCTCTACGAGCGGGCCGGGTTCCACGAGGTCGTCCGCCGCTCGCCCACCCGGCTGGTGATGAGGCGCCATCTCGATGCGGCCGTGGCATGACCGGCCAGGTCGAGCCAGCCTGAGGCGCGCAGTCGGCCCGTCGCGGCACCGATCGTGTCTGGATCGGCATCGGCCAGCAGTTCCCCGGCGTAAGCGCGGACCAGCGGGTGCAGCCGGTAGCTCCGGTCGGCATAGTCCCCGTTGCCGCTGACCCGATGCAGCAGCCCGGCGTCAGCGAGTTCGGGCGCCACGTTGCCGGCGCTGGCGTCGTCAACCAGCGTGGCGATCACCGATCCTGGCGTTTCGCGCGGGCCAGCCGCGGCAAGCAGCGCGAGCGCGCTCCTGGCCGGTCCGCTGACACCCCGGGTGGCGACGCCGAGCCTGGTGCGCACGCTGGCCCCGCCGACCGCGAGTTCGTCGAGGCGTCGGCTCTCGTCCGACAGCAGGCCCGCCAGCTCGGTCACCGTCAGCTCGGGATCGTCGGCGAGGCGGGCGCCGGCGATCCGCAGGGCTAGCGGCAGGTGCCCGCAGGCCGAGGTGATCGACCTGGCTGGCTCCGCCTCGGTCTCGGCGTCCTGATCGGCGTCCCGGTCGCCATCGCCCAGGTGCCGGCCGGAGATCGTGGCGAGCAGCCGGACCGAGGCGGCCGGGTGCAGGCCGCCGAGTTCGATGAAGCGGGCGCCGTCGAGATCGGGCAGGCGGGCGCGGCTGGTCACCACCACCGCCGAGCCCGCCGCGCCGGGAAGCAGCGGCCGGACCTGAGCAGCGCTGCTCGCCCCGTCGGCGAGAACCAGCACGCGCCGGCCGGACAGCACCGACCGGTACAGTGCCTCCCGCTCGAACCTTGTCGCCGGGATGGCGCCCGCGGGCACGCCGAGCCCGCGCAACAGTTCGCCGAGCACCACCTGCGGGTCGCGCGGCCGTCCCGCGTCATCCAGGCAGGCGTACAACTGGCCGTCGGGGAACGCGGCCCTGGCCAGGTGCGCCGCGTGCACGGCCAGCGCCGTCTTGCCTGTGCCCAGCATGCCCGTCACCACGGTGACCGCAATTCCGTGGCCGGACAGCCGGCCGAGCAGGCAGGCGAGTTCCGCCGTGCGGCCGGTGAAGTCCGCGACGGGCATCGGAAGCTGGCAGGTCGGCTGCCATGCGCTCGGCACGGCCGCCCACCCGCCGGTCGCCTCCGCCGCCGGAACGCCGGGGACCTCGGCGGACGCCGAAGCGGGCGACGCCGGGCACTCGGCCGCTGCGAGGGCGGCGGGGGCGGCGGCCGGTGCACGGACTGTCGTGATCATCAGGGCACGGTCGTCGGCGAGCACCTGCCTGTGCAGGTCCTGCAACTCAGGTCCAGGGTCGATGCCGTACGCGGTAATCAGCATCATCCTCAGCCGGCCGAAGGCGGCGAGCGCCTCTGCCCTGGCCCCGGACCGGTACAGCGCGGTGATGAGCTGGGCCCAGGCGTGCTCGCGCAGCGGGTCGGCCGCCACGGCGATGCGCAGTTCGGCAAGTACCTGGCGGTGCTCGCCGAGCGCCAGCCGGGCATCGACCAGCGCGTCCCCGGTCTCCCTGCGCTGGTCGAGCAGGCGCTCCCTGGCATGGACGGCGGGCAGGTCGGCCAGCGGCGGCTCGCGCCACAGGCTGAGAGCCTGGCCAAGCAGCGTCGCCGCTGCCTTCGGGTCGGCGTCGTCGAGCGCCGCCCGGCCGCGGCTCGCCAGATCGCGGAACTCGTGCAGGTCGCACTCGCCGGGGCCAACGGTGATGAGGTAGCCAGACGGGTGGGTCCGCAGGCGGCGGGCGTCGGGCAGTGCCTTGCGGATCCCGTACACGCAACTGCGTAACGAGACGGCCGGGCTCTGCGGCGGCTCGTCGCCCCAAAGCCCTGCCGCGAGGCTGGCGAGGGAGCACGGCTGCCCCGCGTTCAGCAGCAGCAGCGCGAGCGCCGAGCGATGCAGCCGCCTGCCGACGGGAACATCCAGGCCAGCATCGTCGCGGACCTCTAACGGTCCGAGTATCGAAAACCTCAAGTTCGCTCCCTCCGTCCGGCACGGAGTTCGAAAGGATCGGCCAATCGTAATCACAACCTGGGTGGATCCGGCCGGGAAAGGCGCGAATTGACGCGCGTCAGGCTGTTCCGCGCTGCTCCGCCGCCATGCCGCACCCTGTCGCGGCGCGCAGGGCGAAGTTCATATCGGCGAGAGATCTAGCTGCGTGTTCACGCAGCGATCACGGACCGGTCATCGGACTCGCCCTATAGTCACCCAACGCGGGCCCGAGACCTCCTACTGCACCAGGTCGTCGCGCTCGTCGTGGCGCTCAGGCTCGCAGTGCTCGTCGTGGCGCTCAGGCTCGCCGCGCTCGTCGTGGCCTCAGGGTCGCCGCGGCCCGCCTGACCCATCGCCCGGGGAGCACGTGAGGTAGCTCAGGGAGCAAGTATGCAGCATAATGTCCGGACCAGCCCTGGTCGCCGCAGACTCTACGGCCGTCTTATCACGGCCGGCTTATCGGCTGGGCTGGCGGTCGCGCTTGCCGGGTGCGGAGCAAAGGCCGCCGACGTCACCTTGCCGAGCAAACCCGCGCACCTGCATCTGGCCGGCGCCGAGGCCTCGAGGCCGTCGTCCCGCAGCCTGGTGATCGCCGCTTACGAAGGTTACTGGCGAGCGACGAACGAGGCGCTGGCCTCGCGCGACCCCGCGAAGGCGCGGGCCATCATGGCCAGCCATGTGCCAGCTAGTGCCATTCCTGCCCTGGTCAAGAGCCTGAAAGCGCTCTGGCGGCGGGACGAGATCGGCTATGGCAGTCCGGTGTTCCACATCATGAGCGTGAAGATCACCGGGCGTGGAAAGGCGGCCGTGCACGACTGCGTCGATCTCAGTCACACGGGTTTTCAGAATCAGCAGACCGGCCAGGTCGTCGGCGGGTTCGGCCAGTCGCACGACTTCCTGATCACCACGCTCGCGCTCGAGCACGGGCGGTGGCTGGTCACGGGCGCGATCCCGGTGGTGCAAACATGCGCGTACTGACCAGGGCCGGCCTCGCGCCGGCGATCCTCTTCCCGGCCATCCTCGCCGCGGCCGTCCTGGTGGCGGCGAGCCCAGCGCCGGCCGCGCGGGCGGCGCCCAACGGGCGGGCCGCGCCGAACGGGCCGGCCGGGCCGGCCGGCAGCGGCAACTGCTATCCGGTCAACTTCACCTGGTTCTGCGTCTACAACGGAAGCGGCGGCGGCAGCCCGGGGTCCGGCGGCACAACGACGGTCACGTGCACGTACACGAAGGCCCCGCCCGGCGTGCTGGAGCGCACCGGGACCGGGCCGCCCGCCCCCGGGTACCAGTGGGACATCATGACCTGCCCCGGGGGGAACAACGGCCCGCTCGGCGGTCAGCTCGTGCAGGTGAGCACCAAGTCGGGCACCCCGGCGATCAGCCCGTTTGACCTGCTGAAGATCGCGATCGGCGAGCTGTCCGTGCCGACGCTCGCCGCGGCCACGGCACCGCCGCGGGGCAGGGACGGCCTCGTCGGGCTGCCCGAGTGGTACTGGGTACCGCCAGGACAGTGGCGCCCCGTCAGCGTCACGGTCAACGCGGGGCCGGTCTGGGCGACGGCGAGCGCCAGGCCCACCGCACTCAACTACGTGCCCGGTGGCGGCATGGGCTCGGCGAGCTGCGCCGGACCTGGCACTCCGTTCAACAGCGCCCTGCCCGCGGCGCAGCAGCACACCGACTGCTCCTACACCTACGCCTTGCCGTCGACAGGCGAGCCGGGCAACGCCTACCAGGCCGGGCTGTTCGTCAGCTGGACGGTCGGCTGGACCGGTTCGGGCGGAGCGGGCGGCCTCGTCACGAACAGCTACACGACCGGCAGCGCCTTCGGCGTCCGGGTAGCGCAGGCCGAGGCTCTGGTGACAACGCCATGAGCGGCGGCAAGGGACCGGTGATCGGGACCGCGTTCCATCCGGAAGCCGACTCCTCGTTCAACGGAGCGACCAGGCACGCCGGGCCGCCCATCGCGCTGGCACGGCTGCCGCGCCGCCGCAGGCCGGCGATGATCGCCCTGGCCGTCGCGCTCGTAGGCGCAGGCATCCTCGCGAGCACCGCCCTTTATAGCGCAACGAACCACCGCGTGCCGGTCTTGGTTGCGGAGGCCTATGTGCCACCCGGCGCGCTGATCTCGGCCAGCGACGTCGGCACGGCCAGCGTCTCCGTGGGCAACGGCGTGCAGGTGATCCCGGCGAGCCAGCTGAGGCAGGTGGTCGGCCAGGTCGCCGGCACCACGCTGCATCCCGGGATGCTGCTGACGGCCGCCGAGCTCGCGACCCAGCGCCCGCCGGTGCCGGGCCAGGTGCTCGTGCCGCTGCCGGTGCGGCCATCCGCGCTGCCCGCGAGCGGCCTGCGGCCCGGCGACCGCGTCCTCGTCGTCCCCACCCCCGGCGCCCAGGGCCAGTCCGGCTCGGCGACCGCGGCTCCGGCACTCAGCGTGCCGGTCACCGGGGTGGTCGAGGCGGTCAGCACGGCGACCAACACCGACGGCTTCGGCGTGGTGGACATCCTCGTGCCGTACAAGAGCGGCGCCGACCTGGCCGCGCAGGCGTCCACCGGCCAGTTCGCCCTGGTCGTGACGCGGCGGA
>WNGN01000247.1_pt1 | contig 40486 bp, 36 predicted proteins | sample 5400561 | NCBI WGS metagenome assembly WNGN01 (sample SAMN13153379, study PRJNA577476) | soil metagenome | isolation source: 115 cm soil or saprolite under Garry oak tree replicate 2 | place: USA:California | collected 2016-06-15 | reverse complement strand
AATGCGCATAAAACGTCGCCCGACCGACGTTCGCCCGGTCAATGATGTCCTGGACGGTTGTGGCTTCGTAGCCCTTCTCGATCATCATCGCGATCAGGGCGTCTTGCAGGAGTTGGCGGGTGCGTTGGACCCGCCGGTCGGTCGCTCTCTTCACCGTGTCGCCTCATTCCCGAACAGCCGAGCCATCGACGTCCTGAACCGAACGAAGCGGACGCCACTGTTCGAAATCGTACGCCTCGGTGCCCGGTGTCGGTTGCCGAGTGCTGGTACGAGACACAATGTTCTTTAGCGAACAGTATGTCAAGTAGGGAACATGACGTTCACTGAACAACAGATGCCGCCGACGTTCCCGGAACGGGAGGACACCATGCACGAGGCAGCGCGCCGGTCGCTCATCAGCGTCACGCTCACGGCGGTGATGATCACCGCCAATCACCTTTACGTGCTCGGACCGAAGGCGCTCGGTCTCGGAGCGGTCCTCCTCGTCGGTCCCGTGGCGCTGCTCTGGTGGTTTCGCAACACCCGGAGCTCCGTCGCCTTCGCCGGCTACTTGCTCATGAATCTCTGGATCGTCGTGGGCTTCGGCCTGATCAAGGGCTTTTGGGGGATCACGCTCCCGCTCTACCTCGGCACCGGCCTCGCCGCGGTGTCCACGGCCTATCCCAAGCCGATGCTCGGCCCGTACGGCTTCGAGGCGAGCGGCCTCCTGATGTTCATCGGCAGCCTGTTTGTCGCGTACTACGCCTACCAGCTCCTCGAGGCGCAGCGGGGTGCGGCTGTCCTGCCCAGAGCCCCTGCGCGGACGAGTGCTTGCCTCGCCGCCGCGGGGCTGGTTGCCGCGTTCGTGTTCGTGGACCGGGACCGCTGGGCTGCGCCCGTGGGCGGTATCGTCAAGATCGGCGTCATCGTCCCCACGGGGGGGTCGTACGCCATCCTCGGCAACTCGTTTCTGAAAGCGGTCCAGATGGCGAGAGACGACTTGCGGGGGACCAAGTACCAGTATCAACTGGTCTCGGTCGACATCGGCACGGACGAGAGCACGGCGCGAGTGGCGATCGAGCGAGCGATTCGCGTCGATCGGGTCGACGCCATCGTCGGGGGTATCTCACGCTTTGGCCTGCTGACAAAGCCCTTGGCAGGCGCGGCGCGGATCCCGCATACGTGCGTGTGCAGCGTGACTTCGATTGGCGATGGCGCGTACAACTTCACGAATATTCCGACGCCCGAGGCCGAGGCCCTACTGTGGGTGCGAGAGGCCGAGCGGCGCGGGATCCGGAGGATCGCGCTCCTCACCCGGGACTATCCGAGCATCCAGGGGCACGTGGCGGCCGTGAAGGCGGAGGCCGCGCGCGTTGGCCTCTCCATCTCGTACGACTACGTCTTCCCGGATTCGGTGACCGATTTTCGAGCACGCATCGCCGAGGCCCGAGCATCGAACCCGGACGTCTACTATGTCGAGGCCTTCAGCCCCCAGCTAGAGGTCTTCGGCCGACAGCTGTCCGACGCGAGGATCCACAACATCGCATCCGTTGTAGCGCCGTCGATCAGTGAGCAACGGGAGCTCTTTGAGGGCACGTGGTACACCGACAGCAGTCTCCGGGATCTCGCGTTCCGGACGCGCTTCGAGGAGAAGTACCCGGGCACGCAGTTCGCCACGCACATGATGCCCTACGCTTACGACGACTTCAACATGATCGTGCAGGCGTTCGAGCGGGGGCAAAACCCCGCGGTCTACCTCCGCGACATCGCCACGTACGACGGCACCGCGGGGACGCTGACCAAGGCGCGCGGCAGCGGCACCTTCCAATCCACGCCGGCCGTGTGGGTGATCCAACATGGCAAACCGGCGTTAATCTCACATCAGTAAAGACTGGGGACGTTTCTTATGACCAAGAGAATGCGGACTCCGACGATCCTCACGCTGCTGATCGCGGCGGCGCTAGCTGGCGCATATGTGATTGTCGCAAAGAACAATGCTGACATGGGCGGGGCCAGAGAGACAGCTGTCGGAGTGCTCCACTAGAAGCGGGTCCCGGCGATCGCGATGCTCCCGATGCCCAGAACCTCGCGTGATTACTACTGGGTGTCGTAACTCGACCCTCTAGCGAGTCGCATGGGGTTCAGGGGGTCGCGGGTGGAGCTTCGGTCGCCGTCCCGACTGGCTGAAGAGCAAGCCTCACATCGAGTTCCGGTGTGGGACCTGTCTTCACCTCACCTCATGGCCTGAATACTTCGGCTTGCACGGGCTCGCCGCTCGATGCATAGTGGAGGCGCACTGAAGCCGTTCGCTGGACGGGACAGTGCGCCCACCCGCCCGAGATCTCCTCAACCAGCGTCGGCGCCAACGCCACGCTCCCGCACCTCGTGTGCGGAAGCCCCACCTTTTCGTGAGGGCCGCGTTTATGGCCGCCTGGAAGCTCTTCGGTCGCGACGTCACCACGGAGCAGCTGCCTGCCGAGCTCCGCTCCATTCTCGCCCAGATGCAGCGCGAGCGCGTGGCGTTCGAGGCGTTGACGAACGCGGCGCGGGAGTCCACTCAGAACCTGACCCAGCTCACGCTTCCGATCAGCGAGGCGCAGAAGACCGTGAGCGAGCTGCAGACGCGGGTCAAGGCGCTGGAACGGGTCATGCCCGTGCTCGCGACACTGGACGAGCAGACCGAAGCGGTCTCGAGGGTGCAGCGGCGCACCGAGACGCAGCTCACCAACACCACGGAGGATGCGAAGCGGCTACGGGGCGAGATCGAGGAGCTGCGCGGCACCCTCGCGCAGGCGCTCGCCCTGAAGAACGACCTCACCGGCTTCCTCGAGTTGGGCGGTGGGTTCAAGGCACTCCGCATGGACGCGGACAAGGTCGGGGCCGAAGTGCGCGAGATCACCCAGGGGTTCGACCGGGTGCGCGAGCGCCAGCAGGAGCTGCGCCGCACCGGTGAAGCGGTGGCCACGCGCCTCACCGCGTTCGAGGAGCGGCAGCAGCAGGTCCAGGGCAGCGTCGCGACGACCGAATCCCGCGTGGCCACGCTGGGGCAGACGCTCCAGGAGCTGACGCAGGCCGCGGCCGATGCCGTCCAGACGAAGCGCCAGCTGGGCACGCTCAAGGCGCTCGCCGACGCCGCCACCCAGAAGGTCTCGGCGCTCGAGCAGCAGCGCGAGGTCGTCGAGCGCGTCACCGGTCAGGTGACCCATCTCCACGACCTGATGCGGGAGATCGACGGCAAGGTCCGCAAGCACGAGGAGAGCGCGAAGGGCCTGGGCGAGCTCGAAGCCAAGGTCAACGACCTCAAGGCGCTCCACGGTGACCTGCTCGAGCGCACGGAGGAGATCCGCGGGCGGCACGACGAAGCGAAGCGGGCTGACGAGGAGCTGCGGGGCCGCCTCGCCACACTCCGCGATGAAGTGCAGCGAACGGTGAAGCGGTTCGAGCTGGAGAATCAGGGGCTCGACGCCGTCAGCCAGCGGATCCTCGATCTGCGCGGCGGGCTCACGGATATGGAGACGCGCTTCCGGTCGCTCGACGAGTCGAGCCGCGCCATCACTGACGTGCGCTCGAAGGCCGACGGCCTGGCGACCCAGCTCAGCGGCATCACGGAAGGCATGGCCCAGCTTGAGACGCAGGCCGAGCGGGTGCACGCCGTGGAGGCGAACGCTGGCCGGCTGGGTGAGACGGTCGAAGACATAACCCGGCAGGTGGCGCGGCTCGACAAGGCAAAACCCGGGGTGGACGCGGCGCTGCAGGACGTCGCGAGCCTCAAGGGCACGCACGAGGCCGTGAAGGGCGCGCTCGAGCAGGTGCAGGTCGCCGAAAGCGAGATCGCCCGGATGCGGGAGGGCCAGGCTGGCACGAAGGCGTGGCTCACGAGCGCGACCGAGTCGGTGAGCGCGCTCCGCGGCGAGCTCGCGGCGGTCGAGGAAATGAAGCCGACGGTCGAGCTGGTGCGGGCCGAAGCCGACCGGCTGTCCCAGTCTTTGGCGCAGATCGAAGCGCGCCGCCAGCTCGTCGAGGAACTGAACAAGCGGCTCTCCGAGCTCGCGTCCCTGGGCGGACAGCTCGAGGAGCGGAGCCACGGGCTGCTCGCGCGGATGGACGGCGCGGACGAGCGGTTCCAGACGCTGGCGGCCCACGCCGACGAGGCTGCCCGAATCGAGAAGCTCGTGCCCACCGCCGTTGCCACCGTCGAGCGCGCGGAGCGCCGCGTGGCCGATGTGGACACCGTGGTCGCGTCGCTCGAGGCGCGCGCTCAGAACTTGGAAGGGCTCGCCGAGCGTACGCGCGCGCTGGGCCAGGAGCTCGAGGTGCGGCAGGGCGCGCTCGACAAGGCCAGCGAGCACCTAGGGGCGGCGTCCCAGCTGCGGGAGCAGGCGGCCGCGGGCGTGCAGCAGCTGGAAGAGCGGACCGGGCAGCTCACGGGGGCGCTCGCGACTGCCGGCGCCCGGCTCACCGAGCTCACGGCGACCCTCGACGAGCTCGACAGCCGCGCGGGCGGCCTGCGCTTCGCGCAGAAGCGGATGGCCCAGTTCGAGGAGCGGCTCGCCAAGTGGGAAGCGGTCGAGTCGCACCTCAACCGGGCGCTCGAGCAGGTGACGCAGCGCCAGGCCACTCTCGACGCCATCCAGGCCGACATGCACCGGCTGTTCGAGGTGGCCGAGCGCACCACGGACGACGTGCGATCAATCTCTGCCGCGAAGGAGGACGTGACGCAGACGCGCGCCATGCTCGAGAACGTGCTGGGCCTGGTGAGCCACGTACACGACGCCGCCAACGGGCTGGACCACCGGAAGCGCCAGGTCGAGCAGGCCGAGGAGCGGCTGGGCCGCGTCGAAGCGCTGCTCGCGGATATCCAGGCGGGCTTCGAAATGCTGCACGGTCAGAAGGCCCTGATGGATCAGGTCATCGCGCAGGCGGGGTCGCTCGAGTTCCACACGAAGCAGGCGGAGGCGCTCATCGCCACGCTGCGGGAAGAGCGGGAGATCACCGACACGGTGCGGGCCGCCGTCGCGCAGCTCCGGCAGGAGAAACCGGCCAAGAGCGCATAGCCCCGAGCCCCAGTCCCTTCACCGAGCCCCGCAGCGCCCCTACGCTGCGGGGCTCGTGCCTTCCGGTGTCAGGTCCCTCGAAGCGCGCACCCCTAAAGGCTGACATAAGGGCTTAGTTGGATCCACGCCTTCACGGACCGCGACCTCCACAACCCGATCCCGATCTGGGAACCCCGATGGCCCGAAGATCCTTGAGGGGAGATGGCGCTTGTAGCCGACGTCGCCGACCCTCGGTGGCGCTTGCCCGCCATTTCGTCTAATCTCTGGGTCACCGAAACCGGCCCGACTCTGATCAGGAGAGACCTATGACTCGCACCACCACACCCCGCCGCGATGACGCTGGGTCGCGCCAAAGCGCTCCGGAGAACCGCTCGCGCGCCGCGACTGCAGCGTATCCGACGAAGAACGATCTGCCGGAGGCCGCCCGCGGCGAGGCCGTCGCCCTGCTCAACCAGCGGCTCGCCGACTGCATCGACCTGCAGACGCAGTGCAAGCAGGCCCATTGGAACGTGAAGGGGCCCACGTTCATCGCGCTGCACAAGCTGTTCGACGAGATCAACGAAGACGTGGAGGGATACGTCGATCTGATCGCCGAGCGGATCGTGCAGCTCGGTGGCATTGCCGAGGGTACCGTGGGGGTCGTCGCGGACCGGTCCACCCTCGTCGATTATCCGCTCGCGCTTGCAACGGGTGCGGAGCACGTGGCCGCGTTGTCGGACGCGCTCGCCGCATTCGGCCGCACGGCGCGGGTCGGCATCGAAGAGATGAACGAGCTCGAGGACGCGGACAGCGCCGACATTCTCACCGAGATCTCCCGGGGCGTGGACAAGTGGCTCTGGTTCGTGGAAGCGCACCAGCAGGGCGGGTGACCCCATGACCCTCGTCGCTCCGCCGGCTCCCCCATCCTCCGGCACGCGTCCGGAGCGCCTCTATCCGACGCTGACACCGGCGCAGCTGGACCGCATCGCCCCGCACGGGCGCCGGCGCCACGTCGCGCAGGGCGAGGTGCTGGTGCAACCGGGAGAGAGCGCGTCGCGCATCTTCGTCATCGTGTCGGGGCGGATCGACGTCGTCCGCCCGTCGGCCGGCGAGGAGCTCGTGGTCTCGTTCACCCCGGGGATGTTCACCGGCGAAGCGACGATGCTGTCAGGCCGGCGCGGGCTCGCCCAGATCCGGGCGGGCGCCGACGGCGAGGTCATCGAAGTCGGACGCGACGACCTGCTGGCACTGATCCAGACCGACGGCGAGCTGAGCGCCATCTTCATGCGCGCGTTCATCCTGCGGCGCGTGGAATTGATCAACCGCAACGTCAGCGACGTCGTGGTCGTCGGCTCGACGCATTGCAAGGGGACGCTCCGCGTCCGGGAGTTCCTCGTACGGAACGGGCATCCCCACACCATGCTCGACCTGGACCGCGATCCCAGTGCCCAAGAGTTTCTCGATCGCATCCATGTCACCGCCGCGGAAATCCCCGTGGTCATCACGTGCAGCAAGGTCGTGCTCAAGAACCCGAGCAATCAGGAGATCGCCGACGCCCTGGGGTTCAACGCCGCGATCGATCAGACCCAGGTCCGCGATCTCGTCATCGTCGGGGCGGGACCCGCCGGGCTAGCGGCGGCGGTGTACGGGGCTTCGGAAGGCCTGGACGTCCTGGTCGTGGAGTCGACCGCCCCCGGGGGCCAGGCCGGCGCAAGCTCCCGGATCGAGAACTACCTCGGTTTTCCGACGGGGATCCAAGGCATTGAGCTGGCGGCGCGCGCCACCAACCAGGCGTTGAAGTTCGGGACGCAGTTGATGGTCGGGCCCGCGGCCCGACGGCTCGCCTGCGACAAGATGCCCTACGCGCTCGAGATCGGCGATGGGCAGCGGCTGCCGGCCCGCGCGGTGATCATCGCCTCGGGGGCGGAGTATCGACGGCTCCAGATCGAGGGCCTGCCGCGATTCGAAGGGGCGGGGGTGTACTACGCCGCGACCTTCATGGAAGCGCAGCTGTGCGCCGGTGAAGAGGTGATCGTCGTGGGCGGAGGCAACTCGGCGGGCCAGGCCGCGGTGTTCCTGGCCGAGACCGCCCGGCGCGTGCACATGGTGATCCGCGCGGCGGGCCTGGCCGACACCATGTCGCGCTACCTGATCCGTCGCATCGAGGACCATCCGGCCATCGTTCGTCACGTGCACACGGAGATCGTGAGCGTCGAGGGCAATGGGCACCTCGAGCGCGTGGGCTGGCGCGACAACCAGACCGGGCGCCTCGAGACCCACGGCATCCGGCACGTCTTCACCATGACAGGCGCGGTGCCCAGCACTCGCTGGCTGGGCGGCTGCCTCGCCCTCGACGCCAAGGGGTTCATCAAGACGGGCCCGGACCTGTTGCCGGAGGACCTGGCCACCGCGCGCTGGCCGCTCGCTCGCGCTCCCCATCTCCTCGAGACGAGTCTCCCCGGGGTGTTCGCGATCGGCGACGTCCGCGCCGGGAGCTTGAAGCGCGTCGCGTCGGCCGTGGGCGAGGGATCGATCGCGATCGCCGCCGTTCACCAAGTGCTGGCCCAATAAGGGGGAGGACAATGAGCGCCGACGGAGCCTGCGCCCACATCAGCGCGATCGCAACGGTGCGGCACCCTGAAAAGCGGGAGTGCGCCGAGTGCATGAAGATGGGCGCGCAGTGGGTCCATCTGCGCACCTGCCAACAGTGTGGCGCTACGCTGTGCTGCGACAGCTCGCCCAACCGCCACGCCTCGAAGCACGCGCGCTCGAGCGGGCATCCCGTCGTCGCCTCCGCGGAGCGCGAGGAGCGGTGGCTGTATTGCTATCCCGACGACGCGTTTGCGGAGTACTGACGCGATGCTGGTCCCTCAAGACGCTGACGCTGCCTCTCAACGGCGAGCGGTGTCGCTGCTGGCTGCGACGAAGCGGATCCTGGAGATGATCGCCGCCGGCGCCAGCCTCACGGACGAGCGGCGCCAGGGAGAGTGAGGTCGCCTCGACGGAGGGAGCGATGGCACGAGACCTAGAGCAGGAGACGAGAAACAAGGCGCTGGTTCTCGAGGCATTCGACGCACTCTTCAACCGGAGAGACTTCGAGGCCGCTGCGAAGTACTTCTCGCCCACGTACATCCAGCACAGCGCAGGGATCGCCCCCGGGCGGGACGGGCTGTTCTCGTTGGTGCGTGGTCTCACGCGGCGGTACGAAAGCTCGCTCGCAGTCGCCGAGGGCGACTACGTCATGGTGCACGGGCGCTTCAGTGGGGGTGGGAGGCCGACCCGGATCGTCGTCGACATCCTCCGTATCGTGGACGGTTCGGCGCGGCATTTCCGGAATGACACTGAAGGTCGAAACAGCCTCCGACGGCCAGACCGCGGCGTCCGTCCGGGAGTGGATGGCCCGGGAGCGAGACACAGGAACAGGAGGCTCGATGTGAAGAACGCTATCGCGAGGATGCAGATGCTCGCCACTGGAGCTCTGATGTCGACCTTGAGCAACACCATCGATCGGCCGGACGCTCTAAGCGCCCGCGAAGTCTGTTCGCACCTCGCTGCTTGAAATCGCCCACGAGGACGGGCCCGCGGGACGGATCGCCGGTACTTTTGCTCACCTGCAGCGATCATTGGTCTCATTCAAGCAGCACAGTGAAAACCACTGCTGGAGGCATGGCCATGGTCACACTGACGATAAACGGCAAGGCTCACACGGTGGACGCGCCGCCCGACATGCCGCTGCTGTGGGTGTTGCGCGACCTCCTCGGGTTGACGGGCACGAAGTTCGGCTGTGGCATCGCCGCCTGCGGGGCGTGTACCGTGCACTTGGATGGGCAGCCGACCCGGTCGTGCGTGACGCCCGTGGGCGTGGCCGTCGGCAAGCGGATCACCACCATCGAGGCCATCGGCGCGACGCCGGCCGGCAAGAGAGTGCAGCAGGCGTGGCTGGATCTCGAGGTCGTGCAGTGCGGCTACTGCCAGTCGGGCCAGATCATGTCGGCAGCGGCGCTCGTGGCGAAGAACGCGAACCCCAGCGATGCCGACATCGACGCCGCGATGTCCGGCAATATCTGCCGCTGCGGCACCTACCAGCGTATCCGCGCGGCCATCAAGCAGGCCGCCCGGGCGCCGTCCGCCGTCAAGGCAGGAGGCTGACCATGGACCGCGTGTCCCGACGGGAATTCCTGATCGCGGGCGCCGCCGCCGGCGGCGGCTTGCTGCTGGGGTGGCGCATCGAGGCACGGCCGCTATCCCCGGTCTTCGCGCCCAACGCGTTCATTCGCATCGGCACCGATGGCCGCGTGACCATGATCATGGGGCAGGTCGAGATGGGGCAGGGCATGTACACGGCGATGCCCATGCTCCTCGCGGAAGAGCTCGAGGTCGGGCTCGACCAGGTCCGCCTCGAGCATGCGCCGCCCGATGACAAGCTCTACGCCAATCCGATATTCCACTTCCAAGCGACGGGGGGCTCGACCTCCGTGAAAGGCCTGTACGAGCCGATGCGGCGGGCGGGTGCGACCGCGCGGACGATGCTCATGGCCGCGGCGGCCAAGCGGTGGAAGGTCGACCCCGCGTCCTGCCGCGCGGAGCGAGGCGCGGTGATCCATACCCCCAGCCACCGCCGGCTCAGCTACGGCGCGCTCGCCGCCGCGGCGGCGGCGCTCCCGATACCGGACAACGTTGTCCTCAAACGGCCGGAAGACTTCAAGCTGATCGGCACGCCGGCGAAGCGCCTGGACACGCCCGACAAGGTGAACGGCAGGGCGCAGTTCGGCATCGACGTGCGGCTGCCCGGGATGAAGATCGCCACGGTCGCCGCGAGTCCGGCACTCGGCGGCACGGTGGCCGGCCTCGACGAGGCCAAGGCGATGGCGATCGCGGGTGTGCGCCAGATCGTCAAGCTGGACGATGTGGTCGCCGTCGTCGCCGACCACATGTGGGCGGCGAAGCAAGGGCTCGCCGCGCTCGCCATCCGCTGGGACGACGGGCCCAATGCCAAGGTGAGCACGGCCGATGTCGTCCGGGAGCTCGACGCGGCCTCGCAGCAGCCGGGCGTGGTCGCTCGCAAGGAGGGCGACGCTGCGGCGGCGATCGCCGGAGCGGCCGGGAAGCTCGAGGCGGTGTACCAGGCCCCTTTCCTCGCGCACACGACGATGGAGCCGATCAACTGCACGGTGCACGTCCGGCCGGACGGCTGCGAGGTGTGGACCGGCTCGCAGGTGCTGGCCCGGGCTCAGGCGACGGCCGCCCAAGTCACGGGCCTGCCGCTCGAGAAGGTGGTGGTGCACAACCATCTCCTGGGTGGCGGCTTCGGGCGGCGCCTCGAAGTCGACTATGTCACGCAAGCAGTGCGTATCGCGAAACAGGTCGACGGGCCGGTGAAGGTGGTCTGGACCCGCGAGGAAGACGTGCAGCACGACGTCTACCGCCCCTACTACTACGATCGGATAGCCGCAGGCCTGGACGCGCACGGCAAGCCGATCGCGTGGACGCACCGCCTGGTGGGCCCATCGATCCTGGCGCGCTGGGCGCCACCGGCCTTCCGGAACGGACTCGACGGCGATGCGTTGGACGGGGCGGTGCATCTGCAGTACGATATCCCCGCGATCCAGGTCGAGTACGTGCGCCACGAGGAGCCCGTCGTGAACACCGGGTTCTGGCGCGGCGTCGGCGTCACGCACAATACGTTCGTGATCGAGAGCTTCATCGACGAGCTCGCCCTGGCCGCGAAGGCGGATCCGTTCGAATACCGTCGCGCGCTGCTGGCAAAGTCGCCGCGCGCCCGCACGGTGCTCGAGTTGGCCGCGCAGCAGGCGGGCTGGGGCGAGACGCTGCCAGCCGGGCGCGGGCGCGGCATCGCGCTGATGTACAGCGGCTGGGATACCTACGTGGTCCAGGTCGCCGAGCTCTCCGTGTCCGAGTCGGGCGAGGTGCGCGTGCATCGCATCGTCTGCGCGGTCGACTGCGGCACGGTCGTGAACCCAGACATCGTGAAAGCGCAGATCGAGGGCGGGGTCATCTTCGGCATCGGCGGCGCCTTGTGGGGCGAGGTGACGCTCAAGAACGGCCGGGTGGAGCAGTCGAACTTCCATGACGTTCGCGTGCTGCGGATGAATGAGACGCCGCCGATCGAGGTACACCTCGTGCGGAACCTCGAGCCGCCCGGCGGGATCGGCGAGCCGGGCACGGCAGTCACGGCCCCGGCGCTGGCCAACGCGATCTTCGCGGCCACCGGGAAGCGGATCCGCAAGCTGCCCCTTGTTTCCGCTCTCAAGGCCTGACCGAGACCATGACCGCTACACCGCCCGCCGTGACGGTGAGTTTGCTGACGAGGATGCTGCGTGAGGCCTTCGCAGGGCCTCCCGGCCCCTGGACCTACTTTACCGACACATCCCCGGGAACCGGCGTCTTTGGGACGATCAGCGGCGTGAGCGCCGCCGCAGCCTCGCAGGCGGGGGGACCGGGCCACACGACCATCGCCGGCCACCTCCACCACCTGAGCTCGAGTCTCGCGCTTTCGACCCTCGGCCTTCGCGGCCAGCCGACGTCGCGCGATCGCAGTCGGAGTTGGACGGTGTCCAGGGTCGACGACGCTGCCTGGACCGACCTCCAAGCTCGACTGCGGCGCGAGTACGAGACCCTGCTGGTGGTGGTGGAGACGCACGCCGTGTGGGACGAGGACGCACTCGGTGTGGCGATCGGCGCGATCGCGCACGCGGCGTACCACCTCGGTGCCATCCGGCAGCGACTTGCGCCTCGCGACGCGGAGGGCGTGCCGTGAGCCCGAGCGACGCGTCTGCGGCGTACTGAACTGACGCCATGGCCTTGCTGAGACCGCCCGTCGGGCCGCGCGACCACACCCTGGGAACGGTGGAGGCCCCCGTCACGCTCGTGGAGTACGGCGATTTCGAGTGCCCGTTTTGCGGCCGCGCCTACCCGGAGTTGAAGCAGGTGCTGCGGCGGCTCGGAGGCAAGGTTCAGTTCGTGTTCCGGCATTTTCCGCTGAGTGAGGAGCACCCGCACGCCCAACACGCCGCGGAGGTCGCGGAGGCGGCGGCCGCGCAGGGCAAGTTCTGGGAGATGCACGATCTCCTGTACCAGCGGCAGGCGGCGCTCGCGGACGAGGATCTGGTGCGGTACGCCCGCGAGTTGGGGCTCGACGCGGAGCGGGTGCGGCGCGAGCTCGTCGCCCACGTCCACGCGGCGCGGGTGCGTGAAGACTTCGTGAGCGGCACCAAGAGCGGCGTGAGCGGCACGCCCAGGTTCTTCATCAACGGCCGTCGCCACGAAGAGCCGGGCGACGCCAAGACGCTCGCGGCCGCACTGCGGCGGGCGCTGTAGCGAGGAGCAACGGGTATGGACCGGTACGACGAGGAAGCCGAGGAGCGCGCGGCGGCGGTGGCCGAAGTGGCGGCCCGGCTGCGGAGCCGCGGGATCGCCCTGACCGGCGCCGAGGATCCCGGGGATCTGGCGGACCTGCTCTCGGCCGTGGAGCGCTTCGAAGCAGCGGTCGAGGCCCACGGGGGAGACCTGATGGTCGACGACTTGAAGAGCTCGCGGCCCGACGATCGCCACTTCGTCGTGCCGCGGCGCGCGCACGGCGAGGCCGTGCGGACCTACATCGTCCGCATCGACGAGGCGACGGCGCAGCTGCGCCGCCATCCGCCGCGGCCCGACTGAGCAGCGAGCATGAGCGTCCTATTCCCCGCGCTATTGCGGTTCGGCGACGTCGGCTTGTTGCTCCTGCGGCTCATGGTCGCCGTCGTGTTCTTCGATAGCGGGTGGAATCACCTCAGGAACCCCGCCGAGCGGTCGAAGAGCATCGGGGCGAGCACCGGGTTCACGGTCTTTCTCGGCGCCGCGGAAGTCCTCGGGAGCATGGGCGTGGCGTTCGGGGTCCTGACACAACTCGCCGCCGTCGGACTGATCCTGCTCATGCTCGGTGCGATACAAAAGAAGATCTTCGTGTGGAAGATCGGCTTTTGGGGAGGCCGGGCATACGGCTGGCACTACGACCTGATGCTGCTCGTGATGAATCTCGTGATTCTCTTGACCGGCGGCGGAAGACTCGTTCTGCTGTAACTGGGGCCAGCTCCCCGCCGCCTGACGGACGTTGCCAGGCCGGAGGCCGTGGTGCAGGTTGGTCGCTGAACGTGGTGCGAGTCGTTCCCCTTTCCAGTAGCGAGGTCGCCATGCGCCGCACCGTTCTCCCGCTGTGTGCCGCAGCCCTGCTCGTCTCGATGGCGATCGCATCACTGCTGTCCGCGCAGGCCAGTGGTCGGCGCACCAAGGAGCAAATCAAGGCGTCCTACGAGGCACATCAGGGGGACTTCGATTACCTGCTCGGCGATTGGGAGTTCACCTCCGTGAGTCGCGAGTTCGGGACGGGCCGCGGATACTGGAGCGCGGTGCGCCTCGCCGAGGGCGCACAGATCCTGGATGAGTATCGCGTCGTGGGGGACAGCGGCCAGACCTACTATGTGTCGTCCACGTTGCGCGCGTACAACGCCGTCCTCGATCAATGGGAGCTTGTCTCGGCGGAATCGGGAACCGGCCTGCAAAATGTGGGCACCGCGCACCGCATCGGCACGGAAATGCACATCGAGCAGAAGTTCGGCGTGATGAGCCCAAACCCGTCGATCTGGCGGATTCGCTACTACGACATCCGGCCGGATCGCTTTTCCTGGACGGGCGACCGCTCCACGGATGGCGGAAAGACCTGGGTCACGGAGTTCTTGCGGATCGAAGCGCGACGCATCGGGCCGTCGCGGTCGCTGGGGCCGCTCGCGCCCGCGAAGAAATAGTTGATCCGCAGGCGGCCTGACGGGCCTTGACGGCAGCCGCGCCGACCGGCTCGACGAGCTGCTCGCTGCAACTTCGAGGGTAACCAGATGACGACGTCCTTCTGGCGCAGCACGGGCGCGGTCGCCGCGGGGTTCGCCGCGATCGTCGTCCTTTCGCTCGGCACCGACCAGGTGCTGCATGTGCTCAGGGTATACCCGCCGTGGGGCGAACCGATGGCGGGCGGGCTCTTCGCGGTGGCCACGGCGTATCGCATCGTCTACACCGTCCTGGGCGGCTACGTCACGGCGCGGCTCGCCCCCCACGCGCCCGTGCGCCACGCCCTGATCCTCGGCCTCGTCGGGCTCGCGCCGGGCCTCGCCGGTGTGATGGTCGCGATCGCCAAGCCCGGACTCGGCCCGCTCTGGTACCCGGTCGCGCTCGCGGTCACCGGCTTGCCCTGTACGTGGCTCGGCGGCGTCCTGTACCGCCCGCGTGTCCATCAATAGGGAGGAGCATGTGCAGAAGATCGTCCCGTTCCTGTGGTTCGACGGCAAAGCCGAAGAGGCGATGAATTTCTACGTCTCGATCTTCAAGAACTCGAAGGTCGTGAGGGTGACTCGGTACGGAGAAGCAGGGCCGGGGCCGAAGGGGACGGTCATGTCCGCGACATTCCAGCTCGAGGGACAGGACTTCTACGCCCTGAACGGCGGCCCGCAATTCAAGTTCACGCCGGCGATCTCTTTGTTCGTGAACTGTGACACGCAAAAAGAAGTAGACGAGCTGTGGGACAAGCTCTCTGCAGGCGGCCGGAAAGACCAATGCGGCTGGCTCCAGGACAAGTATGGCCTGTCGTGGCAGATCGTTCCCACGATCTTGGGCAAGCTGCTGGGGGACAAAGACCCCGCCAAGGCAAACCGGGTCATGCAGGCGATGCTGAAGATGACCAAGATCGATATCAAACGCCTGCAGCAAGCCTACGATCAGAGCCGGTAGCCGACGAGCGTGCCCGACGCGGTCCGCAGGAACAGCATCCCGGCGACGTCGTCCACCGCGTACACCGGCTCGCGCTCCTTGCCCAGATCCACGCGCGCCCGCGGCTGCCCGCTGTCCTTGTCGATCTGCAGCAGCACGTTGCCGTTCCCCTCAGGCGCGCGCGTCAACATGAACACCGACCCCGGAACGGTGAGCGAGGCCCGGAACCGCTTCGAGGCGAGCGCCGCCGCCTGGTGCGAATAGCCCGTGAGCTGGGCGCCGCCCTGCGAGTACGCCGTGGCCAGTTGTCCGGTGATGCGTCGCGCGTTGGAATCCGTGGCGGTGCGCGACGCCTGGGCGAAGGCGTCGCCGTACGCCGAGGCGGCGGCGCCGTACAGGCCGGCGCGCACGGCGTTGATCCGATACAGGGCGCGCAGCAGCCCCGGCAGCTGCGGGGCAGGGTAGTAGACCTGCTGCTTCACCTGCCCATCCCGCGCCACAACCACGAGGTTCTGGGGCGCGATCAGCACAATCCCTGCCGGCCGGATCTCCATGTCAACCGGATCCTCGCCGCCCTGCAGCTTGATCTCGCCGCCGAGCGCGCGGAACGTACCGGCGTTGCGATCGATCGCGTACAGCCGGTGATCGTGGCTCGCAAAGACATAGAGCGTCGTCCCCTCGACGACATGGTGCAGGGCGTACCGCGCGGCATTGTAGTCGCCCGCGGAGAGCGGCTTGCCGCTCTCGATCGCGTCCTTGAACTTCGGCTCGCCCGAGGCGAGGTCGATGACGTTCACCTCGGCGTTCGTCGCCGCGTCGGGCCGCGAGATGTAGAGCAGGCCCCCCCCTCCGGGCGTGAGCTCGGCGTAGGCGAGCTGGCCCTTGATCTTCACATCCTTCTTCAGGCGCACGCTGGCCGTGGCCACGTCCAGCACGTTCACAAAGGTGCGCGACTCGGCGTCCACCGCGAGCACCGCTGAGCCACCGACGATCATCGCGTCCCTTACAGTGCCGCGCATGCGCAGCGGCTTGGCGGCGATGGTCGTTCCATCCTCATAGCGCGCCACGTTGAGCCCCGTCTGCACCACACCGTTCACGATCCGCACGTTGCCGGTCGCCTGATTGGCGGGCGGCGATTCCGGGAGGATGACGATGCCGTCGGGGTGCTCAACGATGTCGTGTACCCAGCCCTCCACCGTCGCCGGCTTGGACCACACCGCCTGACCGTCGGCGAGTCGATAGGCCATGAGCCGGTCGTCGAAGCTCACGTAGATGCGATCGGGTTTGTTGAGCGACGGGTAGAGCCGCACGTGGCGCGCGGGGTTGCCCGCGCGGGCGGTTGGCAGCGCTGCGGACCAACGCACGGCGCCCGTGCGCGCGTCGAGCCCCCGTAGACCCATCAGCGTGTGGACCACGATCATGTCGGCCCCCGCCTGCAGGACCTCGAGCGCGGTCGCCTCGGACGCCGCGCGTACCAAGCCCTGCATCAGGCCTCCGAGCCCCTTCTTCTTGGGGTCGGTCTGCTCGAACAGCGCTGGGTTCGCCCACCGCTGCTCGCCCGTCACGAGATCGTAGAGCGCGACGACCGAAGACCCCGCCCCCGCCCCCGCAGCCCGCCCGTGGACGAGCAGCGTGCCGCTCTGTGGCAACACGCGGCGGGTGACGATTTGCCCCAGGCCCGGTCGCCGAGAATCGAAGACGGCCGCGCCGGTCACCGGGTCGAAGATCAAGAGCAGGCCCGGCCGCGCCGCTTCCATGAGGAGAGACCCCTCGACCATGCGGACGCTGTCGGCCGGCAACCCGCCGAGCTCGGGCTTCTCCCACGCGACCACGCCGTGCTCGATGTCCACGCCCGAGAGCGCGTCGTCGGTCGAGACGAGGAGCGCACCCGCGGGAGTGACCTGCTGCCAGCGGATGTCCCCCTTCAGCTTGAGCGTCCACGCGGCGGTCGCGCCCGAGGGGGCGGGGGCGGGGGCGGGTACAGTGGCCTGAGCGTGGGCCGCCGCGTGGAGCGCGACGACCAGCGAGAGCGGCAAAACTGTGCGACGAGCGGACACGGCGATCATGGCGTTCCTCCGGTGGGCCCCTATATCCCCCCAGCGGGCGCCGGAGCGCAAGAGAGGGGAGGGTTCAACCGGCGCAAACGCGCCGGACCGTTGTCGGAGGTGTTAGGATTGGGGCCATGGAAGCGAAGAACGCCGAGCCCGCCGCCGGCGTTCTGACGGCTTCGCGCTGTCCCCCGGTGTGATCGCGAGCGCCTTGATCTTCGCGGTGGTGATGGGGCTGGTCGGGGGGGTCCTTCCGGCGGCGCGGGCGGCGCGCCTGAACATCGTCAGCGCGCTGCGGGCGTCGTAGCAGCCGGTCGTAAATCCACTAGCCCAGGCCGGGTCTTCAAGAACCCCTGGTATCCGCAGGCGCAGGATTCCGTCGTCCGGCCCTGGCGGTCGGTGCCGAAGCGGAGGGGCTGGTCGCATCCCCGACAGCGTGGTGCACCGCCGTCCGTCACCATCCCGGCGCGGGCCTGTTTCAGCTGCGAACGGTTCACTTGTGCCGGAAGGTGATGCGTCCGCGCGTGAGGTCGTAGGGGGACACGGCGAGAGTCACCCGGTCGCCCGCGAGCACGCGGATGCGGAACCGCCGCATCTTGCCCGCAATGGTAGCGAGCACGGTGTGGCCGTTCGGCAAATGGACACGAAAGGTGGTATTGGGCAGCACGGCCTCTACGATGCCGTCCAGCTCGATCGCTTCTTCCTTGGCCATCGGCACTCCGTTCGCGAAGGGCTTCGCAAGAACAAAGGCGGGACCGGCGCATTGGCCAAGTCCCGCCTTGACTTTTGCTGCTGCAAGGCTAGTCGAATGGCCGAGTGAAGTCAAAGGGGGGAATGGTCAGGTGCTGCGGTAATCGGGAATCGGCATGCCGGGCGACGACAAGTACCCCTGCGGCGGCCCGTAGACAATTGGCGGCGTGCACGTACACAAGCCGCTGTGGGGTGCTGCCAGCAGTGCTCGGCTCGAAGGGAGCCGATAGGATATGGGCGCTGGGTTGCTTATGAACCCGCCGCAGCCGTGGCAGTGAATGTCGACCATGTTCTAGCCCCCTTGAGGTGAGCTGGCGAAGGGCAACTTGGCCGGGTCCGCCTCCACCTGAGACTGCCACCACGCCGTGACGATCCCGCACGCTAGCGCCGGATGAGGCAGAGTGATGAAACAATCGGCCGTGGCGACGTGCGTGAGCAGGCCTTCCATAAGCTACGAAGATGCCGCAATGTACTTTCTTTGTCAAGCACGTGAGCTCCGCAAGTACTGGACTTGACAATGATAGTAAAAGCACGGTAACCTTCGGGAGCTTAAGAAGCAGCAGTAGTCACGCAGGTTCATGATGGTTGCGAAGGAGTCGCTAATGTACGCACGCAATGTCACGCTGCATCTCAAGGCCAATACGGCCCCTGAGTTCACCCGGACGCTGGAAACGGACGTCCTGCCCTTGCTGCGCAAGCAGAACGGCTTCAAGGACGAGATCACGTTCGTCGCCCCCGACGGCGCCGCAGCGATCGCCATCAGTCTCTGGGATCGGAAAGAGAGCGCGGAGGCGTACGGCCGCGATACGTATCCCGAAGTGCTGAAGAGTCTGGCGAAGGTGATCGAGGGAACGCCAGAGGTTCTGAACTACGAGGTTGCGAACTCGACCTGCCACAAGATCGCGGCGCGCAACTAGGACCGCCTGGGCTCAGCCGGGGCCAGCGGTCTGTTCTGGGAAAAGGGGGCGGTCCTAGACCGTCCCTTTTTTCTCCTCCCTAAAGATGCCGGATGGTTAAGGAGCGAATGTCTCCATGGGACGAGGCACTATCGAGGTAGACAGCGACATCCGGAAGGTCTATGCGACGGGTCGCGTCACGGCGCTACGGGAAGGACGAGTTTGGGGGCCTCCCCCGACCTGTCTTGGGACTCGAGCTCGTTGAGTGCCGTGCCTACGGCGTGCGCCCGGACCCGCTCCGCGCTGCGGTACACATCTTGGACGCTGCTGCCCCGCACCACCCGGTATTCGCGCGCGCCCAGCCCGATGCGCTGAGCGTACTCGCGCACGTCCCAGTGCTCCTTCCCTGGGCACTTGGCGTAGCACTCCGCCGTGTGGGACATCTCCTCGTCCGTGAGCACCGCGCCCTGCAGTCCCAGGAGGACGCGCAGTCGGCTCTGAAAGTCGGTGGGCTCGGTGATCATGTCACTCCTCACTATCCAGTCTACGCGGCCCGAAAATGGAGCGGGTCTCTGAGGTTCTGTAACTCCCGGTAATAGTAAAGGGGCGTCGGTCGCTTGCCCTTGAACTTCAGCTGCTTGAGAAACGCGACTTCCTCTGCCGTCGCCGTGCCGCTGAGGGACGGATCCTGAAGGAACCCCTTGAGCCCGGGCTCTTCGACGAAGGGCTGTTCGGATTGCAGCTCGATAAACTCAAACTTCTTCACGTTTCCGGAGACCAGCCTGTCGTTCAAGACGATTTCCAAGGCAAACGTCGCGAGGTCGATGTCCCAGGATGCGATCAGCGGATCCAAGAACGAGACGCAGTTTTCAATGGATACGTGGAAGATGTCCGTATCGAGGAACTCGAGCACGATGACGCGCATTTCCTCGTAGCTGCGGCCGCCGAGCTCCGCCACGGCCCGGAGCCACGATGCGTTCTCCAACTCCTGTTGGGCCAGTCCCTTGACCACGTCCAGCAGCTTCTGGGTGACCAGGCGTTCCAGTTCTCCGAACGGCTGCTTCTCGAAGACCGCGCGTACTTGTCTCGCCGCGTCGGGCTTGCATTTCCGGAGGATCAACTCGCGAACTTCCCGAAACAACGGCGTGGGCTCGTCCCCCAGCTCTCGCTTCAGCTGCTCCTTGCGCTGGTGGTCCGCCAGCCTCGCCAGTTCCCCGGTCGGAAGCTTCAAGAACTTGTCCATCTTGTCGTAGATGTCGGTGCGGTTCGGCGCGGGGGGCGCTCGCTTCCCCGTGAGCAACTGGGAGATGTAGGACTCGGTCACTTGAGCGGCCTGCGCCAGATCGCGCTGTTCCAGCCCGAACTCGTCCAGCCGGCGCCGGATCACAAACGAAACATCCACGGGATTCCTCCTTGGGCAGACCTACGATTGACCTAAAGAAGTTAACTATTGTTTGCAGGTCTGCCAAGAGCCGTGAGATACTTGACATATATAGTACATCGTTGTGGAACGACCGCTTTCACGGTAGGGCTCGTCTTGGCGCTCGCGTTCGGCCTGATTGCGCTGCGACGAATTCGCGATCCTTAGTCCGAGTCGTCCGGGAACCTCCGCGGCTCGGCCGTGGTTCCTCCCCTCGTTACCATCGCGTAGCTTGAGGAGACGCCATGTCCATCCGGCCGGTCAAGTCGATCATTCAGTCGCAACCCACCATCGAGGGCGCGGGCGTGAAGCTGCGCCGGGCGTTCGGCTTCGGGAACACCGACGAGTTCGATCCCTTCCTCCTGCTGGACGACTTCCGCAACGACAACCCGCAGGACTACCGGGCCGGATTCCCGTGGCATCCCCATCGCGGGATCGAAACCATCACCTACGTCCTCAACGGGGCCGTGCAGCACGGCGACAGCCTGGGCAACCGCGGCACACTCGGCGCCGGGGACGTGCAGTGGATGACGGCCGGGAGCGGCATCCTCCATCAGGAGATGCCGCAGGGCGACGAGCGCGGCCGGATGCACGGATTCCAGCTGTGGGCGAACCTCCCCGCATCGCTCAAGATGACCGATCCCCGCTACCAGGACATCGTGGGGCGCGACATCCCGGAGGTTGTGGACGACGACGGGACGCGGGTGCGCGTCATCTGCGGCAGCTTCTGGGGCAAGACCGGTCCCGTCGAGGGCGTCGCCGCCGACCCACGCTACCTCGACGTGTGGGTCCCGCCGCGGCTACGCAAGACGCTGCCCGTCGAATCGTCGCGCCACGCCTTCGCCTACGTCTTCGAGGGGAGTGGGAGCTTCCGCGACGCATCGGCGCCCCGTGCGGTCCGCACCGAATGGGTGGGCGATGCCAGCGGCACTCCGGAGTTCACCGGCAATCGATCGCTTGTGCTGTTCGACACGGGCGACGAGATCACGGTCCAGGCCGGCGACGCCGGGATACGCTTCCTGCTCGTTTCCGGTCGCCCGATCGCAGAGCCGGTCGCTTGGCGGGGGCCGATTGTGATGAACACCGAGGCGGAGCTGCGGCGCGCCTACGCCGAGCTGCAGGACGGCTCGTTCATCAAGCACCGCTGATCGACAGTTGGTCCTTGACCGGCAGCTTGCGGATCCGCTTGCCGGTCGCCTCGAAGATGGCGTTGGCGAGGGCGGGCATCACGGCCGACGTGCCCGGCTCGCCGATCCCTCCCGGCGCCTCGCCGCTCTTGACCAGATGCACGTCGATGACGGGAACCTCGTTGATGCGCAGCATCCGGTAGTTGTTGAAGTTGGACTGCTCGACGCGGCCGTCCTTGATCGTGATCTCGCCGAACAGGGCGGCCGTGATCCCGAAGATGATGCCGCTCTCCATCTGCGCCTTTACCGTGTCCGGGTTCACGATGGTGCCGCAATCCACCGCGCACACCACGCGGTGGACGCGCACGTCGCCCGCCTGCGACACCGACACCTCGGCGACCTGGGCGATGTAGCTCCCGAAGGCGTGCAGTAACGAGACGCCGCGCCCGTGCCCCGCCGGCAGCGGCTGACCCCAGCCGGCCTGCTGCGCCGCCAGCTCGAGCACCCCCCGGGCGCGCGGCGACTTGTCCAGGAGCGCAAGCCGGTATGCGACGGGGTCCCGCCTTGCCGCCGCGGCGAGCTCGTCCATGAAGCTCTCGACGACGAAGATGTTGTGCGTGGGCCCGACGCCGCGCCAGAACGCGGTCGGCACCCCGGGCGGCTCCTGGCGGACGTACTCCACCCGGATGTTGGGGAGCGTGTAGGGCGGCTCCGCCGCGCCTTCCACGGCATCGACGTCCAGCCCCTTGACCATCGCGACGAGCTGATGCAGGCCGGCCGCCCGCATCACCCGGAGCGTCTTGGGGAAGAGCTGGTTGATCACCCGGTCCATGATCGAGGAGCCCGCGATCCGGTGGGTCCAGGCGATCGGCATCCCGTGCTCGTCCAGACCGGCGGCGATCCGGTCGTAGTAGTACGGCCGGTACATGTCGTGCTGGATGTCTTCTTCGCGGGTCCACACCACCTTCACCGGGCTCGCGACCTGCCGCGCGATCTGTACCGCGCGGATGACGAAGTCCACCTCCAGCCGCCGTCCGAAGCCTCCGCCCAGGAGATGGTTATGCACGCGCACTTTGTCCCGTGGCAGCCCGGTCAGCTTCGCGGCCGCGGTCTGGGTGAACGTGGGCACCTGCGTCCCCACCCAGATATCGCAGCCGTCCGGACGCACGTGGACGGTACAGTTCACCGGCTCCATGGTGGCGTGCGCGAGGAACGGCACCTCGTAGACCGCCTCGACCTTGCGGACGGCGCCCGCTAGGGCTTTAGAGGCATCGCCCTCGTTGCGCGCGACGACGCCCGCCTTCTCCGACGCCGCTGCCAGCTGCTGCACGATGTCCGCGGTGCTCAGCTTCGCGTTCGGCCCCTCGTCCCACCGGATGTCGAGCGCTGCCAGGCCCTGCTTCGCCGCCCACATGTGGTCGGCGACCACGGCCACCGCGTCGTCGAGGCGCACGACCTGCTGCACGCCTTTGATCCCCTTCGCCTTGGCGTCGTTGACCGACGCCACCTTGCCGCCGAACACGGGACAGGCCGCCACCGTGGCGACCTTCATGCCCGGGAGCTTCACGTCGATACCGTATTGCGCTGTGCCGTTGACCTTGTCGGGGGCGTCGAGCCGCTTCGCGGGCGTCCCGATCAGCTTGAAGTCCTTTGGGTCCTTGAGCGTCACGTGGCGCGGCAGCGGCAGTGCGGCCGCCGTGGCGACCAGGGCGCCGTAGTTGAGGCTGCGGCCGGTCGGACCGTGGATCACCTGGCCCCGTGCGGCCTGGCAGGAGCCGGGATCGACCTTCCACGTCTGCGCCGCGGCGGCCACGAGCAGGCTGCGAGCCGTGGCGCCGGCGCGGCGCAGCGGCTCCCAGTTGCCGCGCACCGACGTCGAGCCCCCCGTCTCCTGCACGCCGAAGAGGGGTTCGGCGTAGCGCGCGTCGTCGGGGGGCGCATGCTCGAGCTGGACCTGGCTGAGATCCACTTCCAGCTCCTCGGCCAGCAGCATGGGCATCGATGTGTATGTCCCCTGTCCCATTTCCACCTTGTGCATGATGAGCGTCACGCGCCCGTCGCGGTCGATCCGGACGAACGCGTTGGGTGCAAACACGTCGCTCTGCTTAAAGGAGGGCAGAGTAAAGCCGAGCAGCAGGCTGCCTCCGACGGCGGCGCTGGTCTCGAGGAACGTCCGGCGGGAGACGAGGCGCATGGTCAGGCCCCCTTGGATAGCGCGGCCTGCTTTATCGCGGCGCGGATGCGTGGATAGGTGCCGCAGCGGCAGATATTACCCGCCATCGCCGCGTCGATGTCGGCGTCCGTGGGATGCGGCTTGGTCGCGAGCAGGGCGGCGGCGGCCATGATCTGGCCGGACTGGCAGTAGCCGCACTGCACGACCTCGAGATCGAGCCAGGCCTGCTGCACCTTGCGGCCGCTCGACCCTTCCCCCACGGCCTCGATGGTCGTGACGGTCTTGCCGACGACCGCGGCCACCGGCGTGACGCAGGAGCGGATCGGTCGGCCGTCGAGATGCACCGTGCAGGCTCCGCACAGCGCCGCGCCGCAGCCGAACTTGGTGCCGGTCAGTCCGATGACGTCGCGCAGTACCCAGAGCAGGGGCGTGTCTGGCGGTACGTCCACCGCGTGCGTCTTGCCGTTGACCCTCAAAGTGACCATGACCAGTCAAACCTCCCCTTTGCGCCGTCTCCGCTCCTTCTCGGGCTCCTGCTTCCCGCCGGCGGCCACCACGCGGTCCCGCCCCGCGCCCTTCGCCTCGTACAGCGCGGCATCGGCGCTCGCGATGAGCGTCTCCGGCGTGTCGCCGTGGCTCGGACACTCCGCCACGCCGATGCTGAGCGTCATGCTCCTGCCGGCGAACTCCTCGCTCGCCACGCGGACCCGGATGCGCTCGGCGACGAGGGCGGCCGTTGCGACCGTCGTTTCGAGCAGCACGATCAGGAACTCCTCCCCCCCGTAGCGCGCCACGCAATCCACCGCGCGCGTCTGTTTCCGCAGGATGTCCGCGATCTTCGCGAGCGCCGCGTCCCCTGCCGGGTGGCCGTGCGTGTCGTTGTACTGCTTGAAGTGATCCACGTCCGCCAACAGGACCGAGAACGGGCGCCGCAGTCGCCGCGACCGCTGCGCTTCGCTCGCGAGCGTCCCCATCAGGTAGCGCCGGTTGTAGAGGCCGGTGAGGGCGTCCGTGACGGAGAGCCGCTCCAGCTCCGCCTGGCTCTCCCGCTCCCGCAGGCGTGCGACCAGCGTGTTGAAGACGTGCGTCAGGTAGCCCACCTCCCCGGCCCCGCCCGCGGGGAGATCGACCGAGAGGTCTCCGCCGGCCACCTTCGCCGCGGCCGCGGTGAGGCGCTCGAGCGGGCGCACGATGAGCCGTCCCAGGACGTAGGCCATCAGCCCGACCGCCGCGAGCAGGGCGGCGATCATCAACACCGTGGCGTTCCGCAGCCGGCCAACCTCGCGGAGCGCCTCGGCCTGGGGCAGCTCGGCGACCGCCGCCCAGCCAAGTCGGGGCACCCGCCGCAGGGCGCCGATGACGTCCCGTCCGTCGGCCCGCTTGTACATCACGATCTGGCCCTCTCGGTCCAGGAGCGCTCGCGTCGTCGTCTCCGGAAGTCTCGTGCGCATCAGATCGGCGGAGCTGACTCGGGACCTGATGATCAGTTTGCCCTGGTCCGTGATCAGATAGACGTCCTGGGGGTCGTCTGGGGCGAGCCGCTGCAGCAGCTCGGCGACCGTGCGCAGATTGAGTTTCGCGGTGAAGGCGCCGAGGAAGCGGCCATCCGCTTGGCGGATGGGTACCGCGAGCACCATCGCGGGCTTGCCGATCGCCCCATCCCAGTACGCGTCGCCCACGAGCGCGTCGCCCGTCCGCAGGCGGCTCAGCCCGTCGGGGGGGAGCCGCACGCCGCCGGTACGGCCGCTGCTGCTCGCCACCACCCGCCCGCCCGGGTCGATGAGCACCAGCGCCTCGTTGTCCGGCAAGCGCTGGCGGACCGAGTTTAGATAATCGCGGAGACGGCCGAGCGCTTGGACTTCTTCTCTCCCCTGGATCTTGGCCAGGTTCTCGGAGGTGACGTAGGAGCTCGCCGCCGCTCGCAAATCGTCCAGTCGCTCGTTCAGCCACAGGTCCAGCTCCCGGGCTGCCTCGGAACTCGCGCTGCGCAGCTCGCCGGCGATTTGCTCGGTGAGCAGCTGGCGGTTCTGCCGGTAGGACACGAGGCTCGTCACGAGCGTCGGAGTCAGCGTCGCCAGCACCGCGAACACCAGGATGTTGCTCCTGATGCTGCCGAGGTGCAGCGCGCGCAGCTGGCGCGTGACGATTGCTTCCCACTGGCTCACGGGCGGTGTCCTGGAGCGGTACAGCAAGATTCACTTTCGGACAGCGCCCGCAAGCCGGTCGCTCCGCGTGGGCCTCAAGGCTCGCCTACGCCAGCACCTTCCCGAGCGTGTCGAGGCGCTCCGCCCAGTAGTCCTTCGTCCGGGTCGCCGCCGCCTTGTCCGGCAGCTTCCCGTGCTGGATCTGGACTTGGGCTTTCGCCACGCCCTTAGCGAAGAAGCCGAGCTGGACCGACGTGTTGTCCGGCCAGGTGAGCCGCATGGACTTGTTACGCGTCGCTGTACGGACGGTAAGTTTCACATCGGGCAACCAGCGCGTCCGCGTGCGCGGGTCGCTGAAAGCCCGATACAGCCGGGCGAGCGGCACCGCGAACACCTTGCTCTTGGTCGCCTCGAACGCGCCGTCTCGACGCTGGCCGATCGCGCGCAGGCCCTTGATGCGCTCGTACCCCACGGTGACCGTCTGCGCCCACCACCCCGGGACCTTGTACTTCTCGGACACGTACTCGGCGATCCGCCGGTGCGGCCAGGTGTGCGCCGCGACGCGATCGAGCGCCTTGACCCAGCGCTCCCAGGTGCAGCCGGTGTTCGCCTTCAGGGCGGCATCGCTCCGACCCGCGAGCGTGGCATAGTCCGCCGCGGTCGCGAGGGGGGTGGGGGCGGGGGCGGGAGCGTGCTTTTTGCTCAGGAGTTGTGCGCGGGCGGCGGTGTAGGCTTCGCCCGTCTTCCGCATGCGAGCGCGAACGAGGCGCTTGAAATCCTTGTTGGTGGGCATCGTGTCCGTCCTTTGGTCGGGCCACGGGCACACGCCCCCCAGCAGCGTCGCCCCGCGGCGACCCAAAGGCTTGCGCGATGCCGATCCGGGAGTCTGCCCCCCTTTGCCTCACGGGGACCCTCGCTGGGGGAGGATCGATGAGGTTGGGCGTGGATCGCCGCCCGGGATCCACCATGCATCACCCGGGCGCGGGTGGCAAGACCCCCGCCGCAACCTTTCTCGGCCGCCACGCGTCAAAGCAAGTATCCTTTCGTCGGGGCACCGTCATGCCGAGAACGCTCGTCCGTCTGGCGGTGCTCAGTGCCATCACCGCCGCCCCGACAGCCGCACAGAACATCCACCCAACACCACCCCCCGACGTACGGGCCGTCCCCCTCGAGGGCGAGATCCGGCTCGACGGCCGGCTGGACGAGCCGGTCTGGCGCACGGCCCCTGCCGCGACCGATTTCCGGCAGGCTCAGCCGCGTGAAGGTCAACCCGCGACGCAGCGAACCGAGGTGCGGTTCGCGTTCGACGCGGCCGCGATCTACGTCGGCGCGCGGATGTTCGACGACCAGGGGGCGGCGGGGGTGCAGACCCGCCTGGTGCGCCGCGACGGGACCGCGAACGCCGACTACCTCGAGGTCATCTTCGACACTTACCACGACCACATCGGCCGGCTGTTCTTCATGGTGAACCCCTCGGGCGTGCGCTACGACGCGAACGGGCTGGGCGGCGGCGAGGACCCCTCCTGGGACCCGGTGTGGGAGGTGAAGACGGCCATCGATTCGCTCGGCTGGACCGCCGAGATGCGGATTCCGTTCTCGCAGCTGCGCTACCCGGCGACCGCCGAGGACCAGACCTGGGGCCTCCAGATCTGGCGCCAGGAGAACCGGTTGAACGAGCTGTCGCAGTGGTCGTTCTGGGGCCTGACCGAAATCGGCGGGCCGCCCCGCTTCGGGCACTTGCAGGGCCTTGTGATCCGGCGAGCGCCCGGCCGGGCGGAGCTGCTCCCCTACGTCGTGGGCCGTTCGGCCAACGTCCCCGTGAGCGACCCGACCGATCCCTTCCAGCAGGCGCACCGGTGGGACGGCCGCGTCGGTGGGGACGCGCGGTTCCTGCTCACGTCCAGTCTCACGCTCAACGCCACGGTCAATCCCGATTTCGGCCAGGTAGAGGTGGATCCCGCGGTCGTGAACCTGACCGCGTTCGAGACGTTCTTCGACGAGCGCCGCCCCTTTTTCGTCGAGGGGGCGGGCTACTTCGGATTCGGCACTTTCAACTGCTTCTTCTGCTCCAATGTCTCCAACCTCGGCATGTTCTACTCGCGGCGCATCGGCCGCTCGCCGGAGGTCCCGGAGAACGCCTATGCCACGGGCGGGACCCACGCCGATAGCCCCGAGAACACGACCATTCTGGGGGCCGCCAAGCTCACCGGCCGCACGCCGTCCGGCTGGTCGATCGGGGCGCTGGACGCGATCACGCGACGCGAGCGGGCGACATTCCAGCGCAGCGACGGCACGCGCGGCGAGGCGACCGTCGAGCCGCTCGCCAACTACTTCGTGGGGCGCGTCGCCAAGGACCTGCGCGGCGGCGCGACCGTGGTTCGCGCCGTCGCTACGTCGGTGCTGCGCGAGCTCGACGATCCCTACCTCGCTGCACGGCTCTCCCGCCGCGCGGAGTCGGTCGGCCTCGGCACGGAGATGTGGTTCGGGAAGCGGGACTACCGTCTGCTGGCGCAGGTGGCCGGCACTGCGGTCACCGGCGACACGGGGGCGATTCGGCGGCTGCAGACGTCCAGTGCGCGCTACTTCCAGCGGCCGGATCGCGGCAACGGGACGAACGGGCTCCTGAGCGACGCCTACGACCCTGCGCTCACGGCGCTGCGCGGGCTCGGCGCGTACGCGCGGTTCGCCCGGGAGTCGGGGCAGTTGTTGTGGGAGGTGTCCACCAACCTGCGCACGCCCGGATTCGAGAACAACGACATCTCCTTCCTCTCTCGCGCCGACTACTGGTGGATGAGCGCGAACATCTTCCCTCAATGGACCAAGCCGACGCGCTGGTACCGCCAGCTCCTCTTCATCGCGGGCGGGCAGCAGCAGTACAACTTCGACGGCGACCTGACCGACCGGCAGGTGCAGCTGTTTGGCGATCTGCAGGCACACAACTACTGGGAGATCAGCGGCTTCTGGATCCACCGGCCGAGCCTGCTCGACGACCGTCTCAGCCGGGGCGGGCCGGTGCTGCGCCGCCCCGGCCTCGACTTCTGGTCCACCAGCCTCGCGACGGACCGGCGCAAGGACCTCGTGCTCGAGTGGACGGGCGAGCTCGGCTGCAACCGGGACGGCGACTGCGACCGCACCGCCACCGTCACGCTGCAGCTGCGACCGGCGTCCAACGTCACGCTGTCCGTCGGTCCCTCCCTGGCGCACAACGAGAGCGGCTTCCAGTACGTCACCGCGGTGGCCGACCCGACCGCCACGGCGTTCTATGGCCAGCGCTACGTGTTCGCCGACCTGGTGCAGAACTCGATCGCGATGAACACGCGCTTCAACGTCACGTTTTCGCCGAACGTCACGCTCGAGCTGTTCGTGCAGCCCCTGATCGCGAGCGGCGCCTACTCGCATTACAAGGAGTTCGCCGCGCCGCGCGGCCTGCGCCGCCTGGTGTACGGTCGGGATGTGGGCACCATCACGTCCTTGGGCACGACGCCCGACACGCTGCGCATCGACCCCGACGGGGGCGGGCCGGCCGCGAGCTTCCTCGTGGCGGACCCGAGCTTCACGCTCCGCTCGCTGCGCGGCAACGCCGTGCTGCGCTGGGAATACCGACCCGGCTCGACCATCTACCTCGCCTGGACGCGGACCGGCTCTTCGTCGCTCACGCGCGGGATGATCGACCTCGGCGAAGATGCCGGCGCGCTGTTCCGCGGGCCGTCGGAGAATATCTTCTTGATCAAAGTGAACTACTGGCTGGGGTTCTAGGGGGCTCTGCCGGCTGCCTGGCGGAGCGTCGTCGCCCTAGCCCACCGTGGATGGCCGCGTGACATTGAGGCCCGTGGCCGCAGGCTCGCTCCTCGGGTTCGACGGTCCGCGCTGGACCGCCGGCAGGCTGGCTCTGGCGGCGGGCGTGTGCGTCGTCGCCGTGGTAGTCGCCTTCGAGCGCGGCAGCCGGGAAGGAGTGGGCGGCGACTTCCACGTCTTCTGGCAGGCGGGGCGCAACTTCGCGACCGGTGCTCCGCTCTACCACGGCGATCTTCCGGGCGCGCGAAGGTTCATCTACCCGCCGTTCGCGGCGATGGTCTTCCAGGTTCTCGCCGTTTTCCCGCTGCGGCTCGCCGCGGAGATCTTCTCCGTCATCAATTTGGTGTTGCTTGGGGTCGCCACCTACCTGACGAAGAGGATCGTCGCGCGGACTTACCCCCATCAAGCTGTGGCGGCGCTGCCGCTCGTCCTCGCCGTGGTGCTGTCCTTGGTGTTCCACCTCGAGAATCTCAACCACGTGCAGGTCAACGAGGTGATCTTCGTGCTGATCCTGCTGGGCATCGACGCGCATCTGCGCGCGCTGGACGTGCGCGCGGCCGGCTACTTCGTGGCCGCGACCGCCCTCAAGATCACCCCCGTGTTCTTCGTGATCTGGCTGATGCTGCGGGGGCGGCGTCGCGCCGTGTTGGCGGTGCCACCCCTGGCGATCGCCTGCGTCGTGGGGCCGCTCCTCATGCGCGGGCCCGCCACCGGCGCCGCTGAGCTGGCCGAGTACTACCACTCGTTCCTGGAAGGATTCCAGCACGGGCAGGTGTTGACGGATCAGAGAGTCCAGAATCTGGGCGCACTGGTCTACCGGATGATGCGACCGGCAGAGACTCCCGAGCACTTGCAATACGACTACGTTCCCGCATCCGAGGGTGCCGCCGCTCTGACCTATAAGGCCGGCGCCGCGTTCCTGCTGCTCCTCTTCCTCGGCAACCTCGGTCTCCTGCGAGCCCGTGGCGTCGCCTCGTCGCCGCTCGAGTTCAGCACGGTGTTCCTGACCAGCCACCTGCTGTCGCCCATCACCTGGAAGGCCCACCTCGTGACCCTGCTGTTCGTGTTTTACACGTTCCTGCTGCTCCGGCCGGTGGTTCTGCCCGCGCCGCTGCGGGTCACCTTGATCGGCCTGTGGGGCTTGATCGGGGTCAGCGGCCTGAGTGGCAGAGACCTCATCGGCAGGAACGCGTACTACTACCTCGGGGGGTACAGCGTCGTGGTATGGACGATGTTGCTCCTGTTCGTCGCCGGCGTCGTGCTGATGCAGCGCGAAGCGGCCGCGCGCCGACCGGTCTAACGGGCCGGATCTTGCTGCAGCAGCTCGCGCACCAGCGCGAGCAGCTCGGTCATTTCAAACGGCTTCCACAGCGTGCGCGCAGCGCCGAACACCGCGGCGTCTTTCAGCAAGTCGATCTTGCCGCTGCGGCCGCCGCCGGACATGGCGATGATCTTCGCCTGCGGCGAGGTGGCTCGCAAATCCCGGATCAGCTCGAGTCCGTCCCGCTCGGGCATGAAGATGTCCACGATCACGACGTCGGCGCCTTGCTCCTGGTGCAGCCGCAAGCCGGCATCACCGTCGCCCGCCTCCAGGACGTCGTACCCGGCGCGCTCCAGGATTCGCCGCACGGCGCTCCGGAGCGTCGCGTCATCGTCGATCACCAGGATGCGGGCATCGCTAGGCATCAGCCCGCGCTGGCTCAGATCTCGCCGCGCCGCGCGGACTGGGCGATGTGCTCGCCGGCGCGGTAGGCCAGGGCCTGAATCGTCGCGGTGGGCTGGCCCCGGCCGCCCGTGACGAGGCTCGAGCCGTCGCAGATGAAGAGGTTCCGCACGTCGTGCGCGCGGTGGTAGCGGTCGACGACCGAGGCCCGCGGGTCGTCGCCCATGCGGCACGTGCCCAGGAGGTGGGCCGCGAGCGTCGTCTCCTGCACCGGCTGCCGCCAGGTCCGCCGGGCGCCCGCGGCCTCGAGAATCTCGATCGCCCGGTCCTGCAGGAAGCGCATCATCGCCAGGTCGTCAGGGTGGTCCCGGTACGTGACCCGCATGGCAGGCAGCCCCCACGGGTCCTTCATCTCGGGGTCGAGCGAGATGCTGTTGGTCTCGAGCGGCAGCGACGTGGAGTGACCGTCCACGTTCATGGTGCGCGTGTAATAGTCCCGCAGGATGCGCTTGTATCCCGCGCCCCACGAGGGCGCGTCGTGCGGCAGACCCCCCAAGGCGAAGATCGTCGGGTAGGCGAAGGAGCGCGCGTCGGGCGCGCCGCCGCCGTAGAAGCCCCGCTTGGGGTCGCTCTCATAGAAATCGTACAGCACCCGCGTCGCCGTCACGCTCTTGAACTCGTTCAGCGGGCGCTCGAACACGCCGCTCGCGCTCGAGTAGCCGTTGAACATCAGGTACTTGCCCACGACGCCGCTCGAGTTCGCCAGGCCGCGCGGGAAGCGGCTCGACGCCGACAAGAGGAGCAGCCGCGGCGTCTCCGAGCCGTTGCAGCACAGCACGACGGCCCGGGCGCGCTGGAACTGCTCCTTCTTGTTCTCGTCGAAGTACGTCGCGCCGGTCACCCGGCCCCGCTTGTCGACCTCGATCCTCCGTACGTAGCTGTTGGGCCGCACCTCGCACCGCCCGGTCGCTTCGGCCATCGGGATGACGGTGTACAGTGTGGACGACTTGGCGCGGAACTCGCAGCCGAAGCCGAGACAGTAGCCGCAGTGCTGGCACGCCGGCCGGCCGTGAAACGGCTGGGAGAGAATGGCGAGGGGCGCGGGCTGCGGGTGCAGGCCCAGGGCGCGCGCGCCGCGTTCGAACAGCACGCCCGACGACTTCACGGGGAGGGGCGGCAGGGGATAGGGGCGCGTGCGCGGCGGGTCGAACGGCCCGGGCTCGCCGGAGATGCCCAGCTCCCACTCGGCCTTGGTGTAGTAGGGCTCGAGGTCGCGGTAGGTGATCGGCCAGTCTTCGAGGCCCGTGCCGGAGATCGCGCCGAGGCGGCTTTTCTCGATGAAGTCGATCTCGCGGAAGCGCCAGTAGTTGGCGGTGAACATGACGCTCCCGCCGCCTACGAGGCGGTGGTAGAGAAGCTGTATCTGCCCCGGCTTCGCCGCCTCGGACTCGCTCCTGCGGAACGTGAACCCGGTCGGGTTGATTTGGAGGGCGCCCTGAAACAGCGTCTTGATCTCATCGTGCTCGAACTGTGGCGGCTCGACGCGGGGCCCCTGTTCGAGCACGACCACCGTGAGGCCGGCGGTCGCGAGCTCCTTGGCGATGATCCCGCCCGCCGCGCCGGAGCCAACCACCACGAAGTCCACCGTGCGGCTGGGGTGGAAGCGGACCGCCGGGCGTGCGGGTCGCATCGCTACCGGCCGCCGCGCGCCGCCTCGGCGTCGTAGTCGCCGAACGGCGGTTGCCACGCGTATCGGTCCTCGAAACCGATCACCCGCCAGCCCGCCTTGTCGGCGTTGCCGCCGTACGAGGGCAGCGAGAACATCCCCACGAGCGTGGCGAAGCGCATCTGCTGGAAGAAGGGGGTCTGCTCCTGGGAGCCGAGCAGTTCGAGCTGATGCTCCGGCGCGAGGTTGGCGAATCGCTTGGTGCCCGGCCAGCGTCGCTCCACCTCGCCGTTCAGCTCGTCCAGCCCGTGGATGAGCGGCTCGCGCTGCTGCGCGGCCCAGGTGGCGAGCGAGCGGTCCATGAAGTTGACGACGCGGGCCTCACGTGCGCCCGGCGTGTCGTCCGTGGGAAAGATCTGCGCGGCGATGGCGTCGAGGTCCGCGGCCTGCTCCGGCGTGAGCACGTCCCACGGGAGCGGGTTGGTTGACCGGGTGGCGCGGGCGGCATGCTCGAGCGCGGCGCGGATTTCGGCCGGGTCGGCGGCGAGCCACGCAGCGGCGAACGCCGTGGTCGAGGCGGCGAGGAAGGCGCGGCGACTGACGGGATCGGCGAGCATCGGGCAAGTATGCAGCCCGGCGCGCGGGCGCGCTACCCGCGCGACGCGCGAGTGGCGTCTGCTGCGGCGCTCAGCCCGCCAGCGCCTGCAACGCGCTCCGCAGTCGCTTCGCGTCCTCCGCGCCGAGCGTGCTCAAGATCGCGCGCTGCTCCTGCGCGAGCGCGCGCATTGCTTTGGCGTAGGCCTGCCGGCCGGCCGGGGTGAGCACGGCCCGCACGCTGCGGTGGTCGGTCGCGTCGCCGCGCCGGCGCACCAGCCCCTCCTTCTCGAGCCGGTCGACCAGTTGGGTGATGTTGGATCGCACGCAGCCCTCGTGCTCCGCCAGCTCGTGCAGCGGGAGCGGCTGCTGTGCCTCGGCCAGTAACCTGAGCACGCCCGCCTTGGCGAGCGACAGCCCGAGCGGCCGCACGGCGGCATCGAGCCTTGCGGCGACTGCGCCGGCGGTGCCCAGGAGGGAGAACACCAGAGGCTCGGCGGCCGCTGGGCGGCGCGCTCGTCTGCGCGCGGGCTTGCTCACAGCTGCATCCCTCGTCCCAGGCGACGGCAACGATCTAGTCCCCGACCGGCGTCGCACGAGCCTGCCGCGAGTCGAGGCTCAGCGGCCCCGCGCCGAAGTACGCAATGAGGAGCGCGGCGCCCAGCAGCCCCACGTTCTTCATGAAATGGGCCTGCTGCATCTGCGCCATCATCGGGTCCTTCACCGCCCAGAAGTTGTGCATCGCCAGCGTGACGGGGATGAGAAACACCACCAGCAGCCACGCGCCGATCTTGGCGCGGTACCCGAGCAACACGCTCAGCGCCCCCGCCAGTGCGATCACGCCGGCGAGAGGGACGAGCGCGCTCGCCGCGGGCACGCCCGCCTGCGCCGCATAGCCGGCGTACTGCGCGGTGAAGTGGCCAGGGCCGCTGAGCAGGAAGATGGCCGAGTACAGGAGCCGGCCGACGACGGCGACGTAGCGCATGGTATCACCTTTCGCTCTGGGGTTGCATCAGCCCGCGTGCTCTCACGTTGACCTGGGCCAGCCGGCGCCCACCGCCTTGTACAGCTGCACGGCGGCGACGAGCCGGTCCCGCTCCGCCTGGGTGAGCGACAGCTCGGCGCTGAAGAGGCCGCGTTGCGCGTCGAGCACCTCGAGGTAGCTCGACACGCCGTTCTGGTAGCGCATGTTCGCCAGCTCCAGCGCCCGCCGCAAGGCGACCACCTGGCCCTGCTGGGCGGCGGCCCGGTCCTGGGCCGTGCGCAGCCCGACCAGCGCATCCTCTACCTCGCGCACTGCCACCAGCACGGTCTGCTCGTATTGCGAGCGCGCCTGCTCGGCGCGTGCCCGCGCGACGTTGACCTGCTCGCCCCCCGGCCGCCCCTCCGTGAAGAGCGGGATCGAGACGCCCACGAACGTCTGCCAGATGTTCGTTCCCGACGCGAACCACTTCGACAAGTCGGCGCTCTGGGTGCCGTACTGGCCCGTGATCATGAAGGTCGGGAGCCGCGCCGCCTCCGCTACGCCGATCCGCGCGGTGGCGGCACGCAGGCTCGCCTCGGCACTCCGCACGTCCGGCCGGGCCGCGAGCAAGGCGGAGGGCACGCCGGCGGGGATCGGGATCAGCGCCGCCATGTCGGTCAGCGAGCGGCCCCTCGCGATGCGCCCCGGGGTATGGCCGATGAGCACGCTCAGCGCGTTCTCCTGTTGGGCGACCTCGCGCTGGAAGTCGGCGACGCTCGCCGCCGGGCTCGCGACCTCCGCCTCGAACTGCCGCACGTCGAGCTCTGAGATCAATCCCTGCTCGAGGCGCTGGCGCGCCAGTCGCAGCGTTTCCTGGCGCGAGTCGAGGGTGCGGCGCGCGATCGCGAGGTTGAGGTCGGACGCGCGCAGGTCGAAGTACGCCGTCGCCACCTCGCCGATGAGCGACAATTCGAGCGCGCGCCGGTCCTCCTCCCGAACGGTGAGGTCGGCGCGGGCGGCCTGCGTGCCGCGGCGGATCCGGCCCAACAGATCGAGCTCCCAGCTCAAGTCGGCGGTCGCCCGGTAGACGTCGAACGTCTGCGCCCCGAAGGCGCCGAACACGAGGCGATTCCGCCCCGCCTCACCGGTGGCGGTGAGCTCGGGCAGGAGTCCACCCCGCGCGGCGCGGTATTGCGCACGGAACTCGTCGCTGGCGGCCAGCGCCGTGCGGACGTCGCGGTTCTCCCGCAGGCCGGTGTCGACCAGCTGCCGCAGCACGGAGTCCTGGACCAGATCGAGCCACTGGAGCGCGGCGCTGGTGTCGGCGCCGGGTGGCCGCAGCGCATCGCGGCTCGTGCGCAGCGAATCGAAGAACGGTCGCAGCGAGTCCGCGGACGCACCGGCGGGTCGCCAGCCGTCCGGCAGCGCCAGGGCGGGCCGGCGATACCCCGGGCCCACGGCACAGGCCGCGCTCAGCGCGACGAGGGCGAGCGGTATCATGCGTCGCATGTCAGTCGCCCTCCACGGTGACGGGAGTCGCCTGCCGGACGCCCGCAGTCGCGCGGCCGCGCAACAGGCCGCGCTCGCTCACGCTCCGGATCGACGCGAAGAACATGGGAATGAAGAACACCCCGATCGTCGTGGCCACGAGCATCCCGAAAAAGACCCCGGTGCCGATCGAGTGGCGGCTCGCGGCGCCGGCGCCGCTCGACGTGAGCAGCGGGAGGACGCCCAGAATGAATGCGAACGAGGTCATCAGGATCGGCCGCAGCCGCTCCCGGCCGGCCTCGAGGGCCGCATCGCGGATGGACCGCCCTTGGGCGCGCAGCTCGTTGGCGAACTCGACGATCAGAATCGCGTTCTTCGCCGCGAGGCCGACGACCACGATGAGGCCGATCTGCACGTACACGTCGTTCGGCATCCCGCGCAGCCACACGCCCAGCAGCGCGCCGAGCGTGCCGAACGGCACCCCGAGCAGCACGGCGAAGGGAATCGACCAGCTCTCGTATTGCGCGGCGAGCACCAGGAATACCATCACCAGGCCGAGGCCGAACACCAGGCCGCCCTGACCGCCGGACACGCGCTCCTGGTAGGACTGCCCGCTGAAGGCGTAGCCCACGCCCTGCGCGGCGTACTTGTCCTGGGCGAGCCGCTCCACCGCGGCGAGCATCTGCCCGGAGCTCCGACCGGGCGCCGGGCTCCCCACGACCAGCGCCGACGTGAACCCGTTGAACCGGGTGATGACGCTCGGCCCGGCGCGGAACTCCGTGCGCGTGAGCGCCGAGACAGGTACCATCTGCTGGTTCGGGCCGCGCACGTACAGACGCCCGACGTCCTCGGGGGTCTGGCGGAACTGCGGCTGCGCCTCCGCCTGCACCCGATACGTCTTCCCGTAGCGGTTGAAGTCGTTGATATACAGCGTCGACAGGGACGCCTGCAGCGTCTGGAACAGGTCCGTGAGGGAAAGCCCCAGCGCCTTCACCTTCTCGCGGTCCACCTGGACGAAGAGCTGTGGCGTGTTGACCCGGATCGTCGGGTACACGCCCCGCACGTCCGGCAACGCGTTGGCGTCTCCCGCGAACGCACCGGTCAGTCCCGCGAACCGCGTCACGTCGTTCACGCCCCGATCCTGGAGGTTCATCTCGAGGCCGGCGGTCGTCCCCAGCCCGATGATCTCCGGGAGGTTGAACGCGAAGCCGCGCGTCTCCTTGAGCTGGAAGAGGTAGCCGTTGACGGCGCCCAGCACCGCGGGCAGCTGGTCCTTTTGGGCGCTCCGCTCCTCCCACGGCTTGAGCATGACGAACATGATCGCCGCGTTCGTCTGATTCGCGCTCTGGATGAAGTTCAGCCCCACGAGCGAGACGACGTGATTGATGGCCGGCTGCTGCTTCAAGAAGCCCTCGACCTGGCGCACCACCGCCTCCGTGCGCTGGCGCGAGGCGTTGTCGGGCAGCTCGATCAGCATGCCGAAGTAGCCCTTGTCCTCGGTGGGAAGGAACCCGGTCGGCACCGACCGCACGAGGACGACCAGCAAGGCGACGACCACCCCGAACGCGGCGAAGAAGGTGCGGGGGCGATCGATCACCCGGCCGGCGGCGCCGAGGTAGCGCTCGGTGACCGCCCGGAACCAGCGATTGAAGCGGGAGAAGAACCCGCTGAAGAGGCGGCCGACGACGCCCCCTTGCGTCGCGCCCGGCTCTCCCTCCGGCACGGGCCGCAGCAGCACGGCGCACAGCGCCGGCGTCAGCGTCAGCGCGACGATCCCCGACAGCACCACCGAGACCGCGATGGTGATCGCGAACTGTTTGTACATGAGGCCGGTGATGCCCCCCAAGAATGCGACCGGCACGAACACGGAGCACAGCACGAGCACGATGGCGATCAGCGCCCGGCTCACCTGGCGCATGGCGCGGTCCGCGGCCACCGCCGGTGGCACCCGCTCCTGGGCCATGATCCGCTCGACGTTCTCGATCACGACGATCGCGTCGTCCACTACGATGCCGATTGCGAGCACCAGCCCGAATAGCGTGAGCAGATTGACCGAGAAGCCGAGCACCTGCATCCCGAAGAAGGCGCCGATGACCGACACGGGCACGGCCAGCACGGGGATCAGCGTCGCCCGCCAGCTCTGCAGGAACACGAACACGACGAGGGTCACGAGCAGCAGCGCTTCAAACAGGGTCTTCACGACTTCGTGGATCGAGGCGGTGACGTAGGGCGTGGTATCGAACGCGATCGACCAGCGCACCCCTGCGGGGAAGCTCTTGGCGAGCTCGCCCATACGGGCTACGACCGCCTGCTTGACTTGCAGGGCGTTCGCGCCGGGCCGCAGGAACACGGGGGTCAACGCCGTGGGCGTGCCGTCGAACCGCCCGGCGAGGTCGTAGTTGCGGGCCCCGAGCCGCGCCTCCCCGATGTCCGAGATCCGGACGAGCGACCCGTCGGGCCGGCCGCGCACGATGATGCGCTCGAAGTCGGCCGCGTCCTGCAGCCGGCCGGTCGTGATCACGGGAATCGTGAGCTGCGTTCCCGGCGGCGCGGGCTCGCGCCCGATGCGCCCGGCCGGGTTGGTGGTGTTCTGCTCTCGCACGGCGTCGGCGACGTCCGACACCGTCAAGCCGAGCTGCGCCATCCGGTCGGGGTCGAGGCTCAGCAGCATCGAGAACTCGAGCTGACCGAACGTGCTCGCGTCCCCGACGCCGGGCAGGCGCTTGAGCTCGTCGTCGATGTAGATCTTCGCGTAGTTGCTGAGGTACTCGGCGTCGTAGCGCGGGTCGTCGGAGGTGAGCGCGAGCACGACGAGGAACGCGGTCTGGCGCTTGCGCACGGTGATCCCGTTGCGTACCACCTCCTGCGGCAGCTGCGGCTCCGCCAGCGCGATCTGGTTCTGCACGTCCACCGCCGCGAGGTCCGGATTGCGCGACACGTCGAAGTAGGCCGACAGGTTCATCACGCCGTCGCTCGAGTTCGACGACTTGAAGTAGAGCAGTCCTTCGAGCCCCGAGAGCTGCTGCTCGATCGGCGCGGCGACGGCGGCGGCGACGTCCTGTGCCGTCGCGCCCGGGTACACCGCCTGCACCTGAATCTCCGGCGGCGTGAGGGACGGGTAGCTCTCCACCGGAAGCCTGGTGAGCGAGAACAGCCCGAGCAGCACGATCACGATCGAGATCACACCCGAGAAGATCGGGCGTCGGATGAAGACGTTGCGGATCTGCGGAGCGTCGCTCACGGGCGGCTCCGCGTCTTGAGCGGTGCGGCCGGCGGGGCGATCTGCGTGCTCTCGCGCGGCGCCGCTCCGGTCGTGTCCACCGCCGCCCGGTAGGCCACGGCCTTCACCGGCTGCCCGGGGGCCGCCTTCTGGACGCCGTCCACGATGACCCGCTCGCCCCGCCGCAACCCTTCATCGATCAGCCACGATCCACCGTCCCACGCCGCCGCCGTCACGTTGCGGGCGACCACCGTGCTGCTGTCGTTCACCACGTACACGAACGCGCCGCCCAGGCCCTGCTGCACGGCACGCTGCGGCACGAGGATCGCGTCCGGGCGCTTCAGGCCCAGCAGCCGCACCCGGACGAACTGCCCGGGGAGCAGGACATGCTGCGGATTCCGCAGCTGCGCGCGGAGCTGTTGCGTGCCCGTCATCGGTTGCAGGGCGAGGTCGGCGAAGTTGAGCTCGCCGCTCCCGGGAAAGACGCTGCCGTCGGCCAGCGTGACCTGGACGGTGAGCGCGCCCCGCGGCATGAGGAGCCGACCGGCCGCGATGTCCCGGCGCCACTGCAGGAGATCCTGATCGGACGGGCTGAAGTTCACGTAGACGGGGTCGACCTGCTCCACCGTCGTGAGGAGATCGCCGGGGCCGGTCACTCGCGCCCCCAGCTCGAGCAGGGCCCGCCCGGCACGCCCCGAGATCTGGGCGCGGACGAACGTATCGTCGTAGTCCTTCTTGGTTTGATCCACTGCCGCCTGCGCCTGATCCAACGCCTGCTGGGCGTCGTCGACGTCCTTCTGCGCGACCGCACGCGCGGCGAGGAGCGGCTTCAGGCGGGAGAGGTTGCGCTCCGCGTTCGCGAGCCGGGCGTCGGCGCTGCGATAGGCGGCCTGGTACGTCGTCGGGTCGATCTGGAACAGCAGCGTACCTGCCGCGACGTCCGTGCCTTCGACGTACGGCCGGGCCACGATGACCCCGGTGACCTGCGACCGCACCTCCACGCTGCGAGACGCCTGCGCCTGCCCCACGTACTCGTAGCGTGCGGAAACGGTCTCCGGGGACACGGTGAGCACCGCTACTTCGGGTGGTGGCGGCGCCGGGGGGGCAGTCGGGGGCTGTCGCCGCGCCGCCAGGGCGCCGGCAAGGAGCAGGGTAACGACGCCCGCCGTGGCCCATGTCGCGGGTTTGATCCAGCGCTTCATACGAACGACCTCCTGGCAGATGCTGGTGGGCTCTGAACTAGATAGTGCAGTAATGAACTGTGGCCTCTCAAGGTTCCCGGATCACCCCTTGACGGCGCACCCCCCGTCGAACCTTTTCCGGGCCTCCACGGTTACGTGGTCTATGAGCGAAGACACCAACGAGGTCCGGCGTTAGACGTGCGGGATCGCCGCCTGTATGACAACACCCACGCCGCGGGAGCCGTCTCGCTGCCGCTCGCGGTTATCCAGGCGACTCAGGGCCAGGTGCCGGCGGACGCCGTACCACCCGATCGAGTCCTCATCTTGTACTGCGCGTGACAGGATGAGGCCTCAAGCGCCCGGGCGGCGCGAACGCTGATCGCAGGAGGCTACGACGAGGGCCGGGTAAGCGTGCTGCTCGGCGGGATCCGCGCGTGGCACGAGGCAGGCTACCCACTCGACAAGTGGAATGACCGGCCGTCATGATTGATGTCCTCGCCGCCCTGCGCGAAGGCTTGGCTCCCCACTACACTGTGGAGCGCGAGATCGGGGCGGGGGGGATGGCCCGCGTGTATCTGGCCCACGAACGCCA
>WNGN01000419.1_pt1 | contig 40520 bp, 32 predicted proteins | sample 5400561 | NCBI WGS metagenome assembly WNGN01 (sample SAMN13153379, study PRJNA577476) | soil metagenome | isolation source: 115 cm soil or saprolite under Garry oak tree replicate 2 | place: USA:California | collected 2016-06-15 | reverse complement strand
GTCACGGGAGTTGCAGCGAGATCGCCCGCCATCACGACTGCCGAGCCGCGCAGAAAGCCAAAAGGTGAGGCGATCATCCGCCCGTAGCGAATCGGCACGAACTGTGCCAGCCGGGAGCGGTCCTGTTCTTCCAATAGACTGATTGGATCGGGTCGATCAGCAGCCGGAGACCATGCAGCATGGCTGGAGCGAGGAACCCTCTCGCGAAGACTCCTCCCCACGGCGCTTCGCTCAGCGAGCGTTCGACGGCCTGGCTCCGCCGGTAGAGGAATGTTCAATGCGTTCATCATCTGCCTCCTACAGGCTCTCGCGCCCCACGCTGGCCTGGCTCAGCTGTTCCGGAGTAATGAGCGCCCCTTCCAACGTGGCCCAGACCAGTCGAGCCTCGCACAAATCCGCACCTCGCAGGTCGGCTCCTGCGAGGTCGGCATCGGTTAGATCGGCAGCGATGAGATTCGCCCCGCGCAAATCCGCAGTGCTCAGATCAACCCCGGCGAGGTTGGCCCCACTCAAATTGGCCCCAGCTAGCATAGCTTTGCTCAGGTTCGCATTGTTGAGATCGACCCCACTCAAATCGGCCCGGCTGAGGTCGGCCCCGGCGAGATTGACTTCACCCAGGTTGGCCTCGCTCAAGTCAACGCCGTTCAGCTCGATCGGCGTATCGGGATGCTCTTCTCTCCACGTGTTCCAGATAGTGGCTCCCCCCTGCTTTAACAGGTCCAGTTGTTGCTGGTTTCTCATCGTAATTTCCCTCCTCTACGGCGCGTCTCAAACAATGCTCTGGAAGGACTGCCAGGAGGTGATCTTGGGACGTCTGGAGTAACATGTCCCCCTGCACCCCAATCACCGACGGCCAGTAGGGTGTGCTCGCCCGTCCCTGCGCCTGCATGTCTTCTGGTCGCGCCCGAAGAATCCTTTGCGACGGCCCTGTGCATATCTCCCCCAACTGTTCCAGCCGCCAGCCGCCATCCCTGCGCATTCCTGGTCTTTGCAGGAGCATACCCGTCGCCGGGGGCGGGATGAAGGAGATGGGCCTTCTCTTCTTGCTTGACTGCCGATACACGCCGCTGCAAGAGCCGTTGGCGGGTCGCCCCTGCCTCCTGATACACCACCTCGCGGATCATCTCGCGAGGAAAGGCAAATCCATCGAACGCCTGCGAGTCTTCAACCGGTGTCCCCTCGCTAAGCAATCCACTGCGTAGGAGCTCCTCCAGGGCACGCAAACCCTCTTGCTCATCGAGCTGGGCCACCTGAATCAGCCGCTCGAAGGTCAGTCCTTGTCCCAGCGCTGCCCCGGCCACCAGCAGCGCCCAGGCGGACGGGGTGAGCCGACCGAGTTGGGAGCGGATCAGCTCACGCACGCTCGACGGGATCAGCTCGCCGACCGGTGTCTGCGCGAGCAACCCGGACCGCAGCACCAGCCCCCAGGAGCCATTCTCCTGAAGTGAGGGGACAATGATCTCGCGCGCGAGCAGCCCTTTGAGGGTCTCGACCAGGTAAAGCGGCTGCCCCTGTGTCTGAAAATAGAGCCAGTTGGCGAAGGGCACCAGAACCTCTCGAAATGTGGAGGCTTCCCTCTTTTCGGGGCATCCGCCGGTTGAGCTGTTGTTCCCCATCTCGAGTGGCTGCTCTGCCCATGCAAGCGCCTGTATGAATTGCCGCGTCTCTTCTCGGGTGAAAGCGGCAAGCGCCAGTGCCGTCAACGGGATGCGCGTCCTCCTGAGGGCTATCATCCAGGTGGACTGTACGGAAGGAGAGGGATCGGCCCCTGTGCGCAGGGTGAGCAGCAGCAGGACCGGTGCGGAGTGTTCGGCGAGGCTGCGCGCGAGGTAGAGCAGCAGGTCGAGCGTCGCTGTATCCGCCCACTGCATATCATCGAGCAAGAGCACCAGGGGGCGGCGTGTGGCCCATAGCTGGACCAGACGAGCTATGGCCTCGAACAGGCGATTGTGCCCGAGCGCCTCATCCGTCGCAGGAACGGGCAGATCGGGATAGCGGTCGCGCAGTTCGGGCAGCAAGCGGGAGAGTTCGGCCAGCCAGACAGCACTGAGGAGATTATCGGGGGCATGTTCCTGCTCCAGTTGGCGGCGCAGCACATCGATGAGCGGCTGGTACGGGAGCTGCCTCCCGGTTTGAAGAGCCCTCCCCGCCAGCACAGCGGCCCCCTGCGCCTGTGCCCAGCCGGCAAATTCGGTGGCCAGGCGTGTCTTGCCGATCCCGGTCTCCCCCTGGAGCAGGACGAGCTGAGGCTGTCCCGCGTGCGAGCGCTGGTAGCAGTCGATCAAGGCGCCGAACTCGGCTGCTCGTCCCAGGAACGGGCCGTCCAGCAGGTTCGCCGGTGGCTGTCCGGGTGAAACGTGAGGCGGCAAGAGACTGCGAGGCTGCGCCAGACGTACAGGAGCGGTGTGGCGAATGCGTTTAGCCAGGGCCACGGTCTCGGGTTCCAGCTCGACCTGCAGTTCGTCAGCCAACACGGCTCGGCCGTTGGCGTACGCGCGTAAGGCTCCTGCGCGATCTCCTTGAGAGAAGCGCAGTCGCATCAGGCGTCGGTAGCCCTCTTCATTGAGTGGATCGAAGCCCAGCCAGCGGGTCACGGTCTCGATGGCGCGCTCCCCATCCCCCGCCCGTTCGTACAGCAGCGACAAGACATCAAAGAGCTGGTGAACGCGCAGGTGCCAGTACTCGCGGTGTTGGCGTGCCCAGTCGTCGAAGAATTGCGAGTCGCGCAGCGTGAAGCTGGCCAGGAACGGACCGTGGGCCTGGCGCGTGGCCTGCTCAAGCTGTGCCAGCAATGCTTCATGCGCCTGGCCTGCCAGCGGTTCAATCCCGCGCCCTACCTGCTTGCTGGCAGATTCGACGAGGCGGAGATCCAGGATGAGCGGACTGCCCTGATCGAATCCAAGTGTATCGCGCTCAACCAGCAGGTGAGCCCGCTCGCCTGGTCCGTGAGAGCGCTCAAGGAGCTTGCGCAGCTCGAGCAGGGTAGCCCGTAAGGCCGCCCGCCCATGCTCGGCATCCAGTTCCGGCCAGAATGATTCGGACAACGTTTTGCGCGGGTGGATCCCACCTTCCACAGCCAGGTAGACGAGCAGGGCCAGCGCCTTGCGCGTGGAGAAGGTGAGCGTGCGCTCACCGTGCTTCACTACCGGTGTACCAAGCAGTGACAGTTGTAACTGGCTCATAGTCTGCTCCTCTTATCTAGCGGACAACAACGACAGAAAAGCTTCTGCCCCATGCCACATCCTCCGTCGCGCATGCGTTGTAATCACGGCTTAGCTCTGCAGGCGACCCTGCAGGTAGAGCCAGCGCACAAACGCCAGCCGCTTGTATTCAGGAGTGGCCTCGTGATAGGCCCCTCGCTGATAGCGCGCTTTGACTCTGAGGAGGCTAGCAATCTCCTCGCTCGAAAAACCCACGTGCTCGAGATTCCGAATCTCTGTTCTGGTGGGGATCTGCTCTTGTAACTCCATCGGTGTCCTCCTGTATCTCTGAGCCATCTGGTGCAGGCTGCACGACGTGCAACGCTGGCATCAAGCTCAAACATTTATAAATCGTAATTCTTCCTCATTTAAGAGTATAGAAGCATGTGCAGGGAAAGTCAGCGTACATCAGATGGCATGTCACTTCAACTCGCTTCACTTCTTGGGGAGCAGACACAGGAGAGCCTGAGCAAGTTGTTCGTCATCCGCCAGCGCATGTGCTATCATGGAGGAACAGATGAGGAGAGGTGGTCTGGCTTCACTTGGCATGTCCCCAGACCACCCCAGACAGGCGTTGACCCGCTTGGAGGGCACATCCGACAGTCACTAGTATAGCGCTGTTCCCCTGGGGAAGTCACCGTCCATCGGATGACGTCTCACTTCATATCGCTTCACATTGCTTTGCTCTGGTGGGTCACACGGAAAGGAGACCACCGATGAAGAGTTCCTCTTATGGCGAGCGAGACTATACATTCGGTCAGATGATGCTGACGCTGCGGACGAATATCGGCCTGACGCAGGCAGGACTGGCCGAGCGGCTTGGCGTCTCCCGGCGTGCAGTGGCGGAGTGGGAGGCAGGCAGCGCTTACCCCAAAGCTGAACGCCTCAAACAGCTCATTACCCTGGGAATGCAGCAACAAGTCTTTGCCACCGGGCGCGAGGAGGAGGAGATCCGCGCGCTGTGGAAGGCGGCGCACCAGAAGGTGCTGCTGGATGAGCGCTGGCTCCAGAACCTGCTCGTTTCGGCTCTGCCCGTCCAGCATCTCTCACAGACCGAGCCGCTCCTTACCCCCACGGGATCGGAGGCCTCAGCCTTCCGACGTATAGACCTGGTGGAAGCGCTCGATGTGAGTCACTTCGTGGGCTGCGAGGTGGAAGTGGCCGAGCTCACCCGGTGGATCGTGCAGGAGCGCTGCCGCCTGATCGTGCTCCTTGGGATGGGCGGCATCGGCAAGAGCATGCTGGCTTCCTACCTGGGTCGGCACCTGACTCACGAGTTCGAGGCGGTGCTCTGGCGCTCGGTGCGTGATGCCCCTTCCTGCGAAGAGCTGGTCGCCGACTGCATCACCTTCTTCTCCGAGACACCGCCAGCAGAGTTCCCCACGTCCCTGGAGCAGCGGATCGACCAATTGCTGGCACGCCTGCAGACTCATCGCTGCCTGCTCGTGCTCGACAACCTGGAGGCCATCCTTGAAAGCCGGGACCCCACAGGCGGCTACCGGCCAGGTTACGAGGGCTACGGGCGGCTGATCCAGCGCCTGGCCGAGTCGTCCCACCAGAGCTGCGTGCTGGCGACCTCCCGCGAGAAGCCCAAAGAAATTGAGCCGCTAGAAGGCGTACGCTCCCCGGTGCGCTCGCTGCGCCTGGTGGGGATGGATGAACAGGCCGCGCACGAACTGCTCAGCGACAAGGAATTGCGTGGCACGCCTGCCGCCTGGCAACGCCTGGTGGCCAGCTACGCGGGCAATCCCCTGGCCTTGAAAATCGTGGCACAGACGATCCTGGATCTCTTCAATGGCGATCTCGACCAGTTCCTGCAGGAAGGGGAACTGATCTTCAACGGCATCCGACCGGTGTTGCGCCAGCAGGTGGGGCGGCTCACTCCGCTGGAACACCTCCTGCTCACCTGGCTGGCCGTGCTGCGCGAGTGGACACCGCTGGAAGCGCTCTCGCAGGCTATCCATCCCCGGATGCTGCGCTCGAAACTATTGGAGGCGCTGGAAGCGCTGAGGAGGCGCTCGCTGCTGGAACGGGGACAGCAGGCGAGCTTTAGCCTGCAATCGGTGGTGATGGAGTACCTCACCGATGAACTGGGCGAGCGCCTGGCCGAGGAGATCGTGCTGGGCGACCCGCAGCAGTTGCGCCAGGTGGCACTCGCGCAGGCGCAAGCCAAGGATTACGTGCGGGAGATCCAGGTGCGCCTGCTGATGCAGCCCCTCCTCGAGCGGCTGCGCGCCGAACTGGGAGCAGACGACCTGGTCGAGGCACACCTGCTGCCCCTGCTCGCGCAGTTCCGTGCCGAGGATGCGACCACCCAGGGCTATGGTCCCGCCAATGTCCTCAGCCTGCTCACCGCACTGCGCGGGCACCTGCGCGGCCTGGATCTGTCGAGGCTCGCCATTCGAGGGGCCTATCTACAAGGCGTCGAGCTGCAAGATGCCACTCTGTCCGGGGCAAGGCTCGAGGAGAGTGTCTTTACCGAAGCCCTTGATGCCATCTGGGCGGTCGCCATCAGCCAGAGCGGGCAGTACTGGGCCGCCGCTGGTCGGCGTGGCGATGTGCGGCTGTGGCGCGGGGCAGGCCAGACCTTGCACCGGGTCTGGCAGGCGCATACGGATATTGCCACGGTCCTCGCTTTCAGCCCGCACGAACGCCTGCTCGCCAGTGGAAGCACTGATGGCAGCGTCAAGCTGTGGGACATCGAGAGTGGAGCCGCGCTCTGGTCGGGTGGGCATCCTAGCACCATCCTCTGCGTGGCCTTTGCCTGCGATGGAGGTCTACTGGCAAGTGGAGGACTTGATGCGACCGTCCGGCTCTGGGATCCGAAGTTGGGCACCCTCATCCAGGAGGTGCCGCATCCCGGCCCGGTCTCCGCGCTGGCCTGGAGTCCGGATGGGCACCTGCTCGCCACTGGCGACGATGCGGGCACGATCCGGCTGTGGGAGATCGGGCCGAACCGCCCAGCGACCTGTGTCGAGAGCCTCGTAGGGCATAGCAGTTGGGTGTGGGGACTGGCCTTTGCGCCCGACGAAAGCCTCCTGGCCAGCGCGAGCTGGGATGGCAGCGTCAAGCTCTGGGAACTGGGAGAGTCAGGCCGCCTTCACCTGCGCCAGACGCTGGTGGGGCATACGCAGCAGGTGCAACCTGTGGCCTGGAGCCCAGATGGAGGCACGCTAGCCAGTGGCAGCTGGGACCACACGATCCGGCTGTGGGATGCCCAGCAGGGCCTCGCTCGGGTGGTGCTGCAGGGCCATCGCGCCGCGGTGCACGGCCTGGCCTTCACACCCGACAGCCGCAGCCTGCTCAGTGGCAGTCAGGATGGCACGCTGCGGCTGTGGGAGGTAGAGCGAGGGCAGTGCGTGCGCGTCCTGCAGGGCTACGATGCCTGTCTCTACGACCTGGACTGGAGTCCGGATGGCACCCGGCTCGCCAGTGCCAGCTCCGATAGCGTAGTGAGCCTCTGGCAGGTGGAAAGCCTCGGAGGAGGGGCGCCGCGAGGCGTGTTGCGTGGACATGGCTGGAGCGTGTACGGGGTCGCATGGCGTCCCGATGGGGGCGTGCTGGCCAGTTCCGGCTGGGATAATGCTATCCGGCTCTGGGACTCGGCCACCAGCAATTGTCTACAGGTCATCGGCGACCCCGACCACCCCGACACCCTCTTCTGGGGCCTGGCCTGGAGTCCCGATGGCAAGCAGCTGGCCAGCGCCACTTTGAGTCGTGGCGTACTAATGTGGGAGGTGGGAGCAGGCGCTCCTCGCTGGATCGGGCGGGAGCGGCCCATCTGGATCCGCCGGGTGGCCTGGAGCCCCGATGGCACCCACCTGGTGGCTGGCGGCGAAGATGGGCACGTCTATGTCTGGGACGCTGCGGATGGTAGGCTGCTCCAGCGGCTAGCGGGGCATCGTGGAGGCGTCACGAGCGTGGCCTGGAGCCCCGATGGCACGCAGCTCGCCTCCGGGGGTGACAGCCAGCACAGCGGGGAGCTCTTCGTGTGGGATGCGCACAGCGGGGAGCGCATGTCCACCCTGCAGGGGCTGACGGGGGCGGTCTATGCAGTCGCCTGGCATCCCGTCGGGAAGAGGCTCGTCAGTGGAGGCAGTGACGGTCGGCTGTGCTGGTGGGACCTGCCGAGCTGTGAGTGCGTGCGGGTGCGAGAGGCCCATCAGGGGATTGTGCAGGCGCTCAAGGTCAGTCCCGATGGCCGCAGGCTCGCCAGTTGCGGCAATGACGGAACGATCAGGCTCTGGGACCTCGAGAGTGGCCATTCTCTGGGCACGCTGCGCCGCGACCGGCCCTACGAGCGACTCAATATCACGGGCATCCGGGGTTTGACCCAGGCTGAGATCGCCAACTTGCGTGCCTTAGGGGCCGTGGAGGATGAGATGGATGAGCAGAGCCCCAGCCCCGATTAGGCGGCCCAGCTCTAGCCGCCGCGGCTGGATGGTCCACCAGCAGCGTGCACACGGAAGGCCATATAGCGAGCGAGCGGTTGATGGTCCTTTTGAAAATGTGCTATTCTAAAGGATAGAATAGCAGGGATTGTATGAGTTCACTTAACCTTGCCCCCATACAACCCCAGACAGGCGTTGACCCACGATGAGGGCGCACCGTTCACTACCAGTATAGCGGATGAGTCCTGGGGAAGTCACTGTCCATCAGTTGACGTGTCACTTCACATTACTTCATTGTATTTTGCTCCTGTGGGTCACGCGGAAGGAAGACCGCTCATGAAAAGCTCCTCCTACGGTGAGCGAGATTATGCCTTCGGTGAGCTGATGCAGACGCTGCGCACCACCATCGGCCTGACCCAAGCTGGCCTGGCCAAGCAGCTTGGTGTCTCCCGGCGAGCGGTGGCCGAGTGGGAGGGAGGCAGTACCTATCCCAAGGCCGACCACCTCAAAGCGTTGCTGACGTTTGCCGCCCAGCAGAAAGCCTTTCCCGCCGGGCGCGAGGAAGAGGAGATCCGCGCTTTCTGGAAGGCGACACACCAGAAGGTGCTGCTGGATGAGCGCTGGCTCCATGACCTGCTCGCTTCGGCTCGGCCCGTCCAGCCTTCCCCATGGGCTGAGACGCTTGTAGCCCACACGGGATCGGAGTCCGCAGCTTTCCCGCGCATCGACCTGGTGAGAGCCTTAGACGTGAGCCATTTCGTGGGCTGCGAGGTGGAAATAGCCGAGCTCACCCGGTGGATCGTGCAGGAGCGCTGCCGCCTGATCGTGCTCCTCGGGATGGGCGGCATCGGCAAGAGTATGCTGGCCTCATACCTCGGTCAGCACCTGGCTCCCCACTTCGAGGCACTGCTCTGGCGCTCGGTCCGTGACGCGCCTCCCTGCGAGGAGCTGGTCGCCGACTGCATCACCTTCTTCTCCGAGACGCCGCCCGCCGCATTCCCCGCGTCGCTCGAGCAGCGTATCACGCAGCTGCTCTCGCGCTTGCAGGCCCGCCGCTGCCTGCTGGTGCTCGACAACCTGGAGACGCTGCTCAAGAGCGGGGACCGCGAGGGCACCTACCTGCCGGGCTATGAGGGCTACGGACGGCTGATTGGGCGCCTGGCCGAGTCGGCCCACCAGAGCTGTGTGCTGCTCACCTCCCGCGAGAAGCCCAAAGAAATTGAGCCGTTAGAGGGTGTGCGCTCCCCGGTGCGCTCGCTGCGCCTGGTGGGGATGGACGAACAGACCGCTAAGGCGTTGCTCAGCGACAAGGAACTCGGCGGCACGCCCGTTGCCTGGCAGCGACTCGTGGCCGGCTATGCGGGCAATCCCCTTGCCCTCAAGATCGTGGCGCAGACGATCTCCGACCTCTTCGGTGGAGATCTCGACCGCTTCCTGCGCGAAGGGGAACTGATCTTCAACGGGGTGCGGCCGGTGCTGCGCCAGCAGGTGGGGCGTCTGACTCCTCTTGAGCACCTGCTGCTCACCTGGCTGGCCGTGCTGCGCGAGTGGACGGAGCTTCAGACGCTCGCGCTGGTTCTGCATTCCCAGGTGCTGCGCGCACAGCTCTTGGAGGCGTTGGAATCATTGAGACGACGCTCGCTGCTGGAACGGGGGCAGCAGGCGAGCTTTAGCCTGCAATCGGTGGTGATGGAGTACCTCACCGATGAACTGGGCGAGCGTCTTTGCGAGGAGATCGTGCTGGGCGACCCACAGCAGTTGCGCCAGGTGGCACTCGCGCAAGCGCGAGCCAAGGATTACGTGCGCCAGACGCAAGTGCGCCTGCTAGTGCAGCCTCTCCTCGAGCGGCTTCGCGCCGGACTGGGAGCAAACGCACAGGTCGAGGCGCACCTGCTACGCCTGCTCTCGCGGTTCCGTGCCGAGGACACGGCTACCCAGGGCTATGGTCCCGCCAATGTCCTCAGCCTGCTCAAAGAGCTTCGCGGTCACCTGCGCGGCCTGGACCTCTCCCGACTCTCCATTCGTGGGGCCTACATGCAAGGCGTCGAAATGCAAGATACCTCGCTGGAAGGCGCACACCTAGAGCAGGTCGTCTTCAGCCAAGCCTTTGGCGCCATCTACTCTGCTGCTATTAGCCCAGATGGACAGTACTGGGCAGCAGGCAGTATTAGTGGTGAGGTACGCATCTGGCGGCAGGAAGGCCAGACGGCCTATGCGGTGATACCGGCTCATACCCATGCCGTGGCAGGGGTCGCCTTCAGCCCGGATGGCAGCATGCTTGCCAGTGGGAGCTGGGACTGCACAGTCAAAGTCTGGGATGTGGCTGGCAAAGCCATCATCTGGAACTTCCAGGGGCATCAAGGCTATGTCCAAAGCGTCGCCTTTCGCCCTGCTGGAGCTCTTCTGGCCAGTGGGAGCGATGATGGCTCCATCAAGCTTTGGGATCTGAACAACGGACGATGCCTGCACACGCTCAGGGGGCATCTCGAGAATGTCTACTCCATTGCATGGCACCCGGATGGGCATCTGCTCGCCAGTGTCAGTTTTGATCGCACGATTCGCGTCTGGGAGGTGGAAACTGGCACCTGCGTGCGAACCTTGACCGGACACACGAACTGGGTGATGGGAGTCGCCTTTACGCCTGACGGCAAGCTGCTGGCCAGTGGAGGAGCCGACAACCTGGTCAAGCTGTGGGAGGTCGAGAGCGGTCGCTGTCAACACACCTTGCCTGGGCATACCGATCACGTCAGGACGGTGGCCTGGAGCCCCGATGGGCGTACCCTGGCCAGTGGCAGTTTTGATACGACCATCAGGTTGTGGCACCCTGAGCGTGAGGTGACGCGGCAGACGCTTCTGGGGCACACGGATCTGGTGCAGACGCTCGTCTTCACTCCCGATGGCAAGTGGCTGCTGAGTGGGAGCGAAGATCGGACGCTGCGCGTGTGGGAGATCAGCAGTGGACAGTGCCTGCGCATCCTGCAAGGTTACTCGGTCACCCCTCTCGCTGTGACCTGGAGCCCTGACAGTCGCTTGCTGGCCAATGGGGGGACATACTTTGCTATCACTGTCTGGGATATCACAAGCAGAAGGCCCGTGAAGAGCCTCCAAGGGCATACACAACCTGTCTACACCCTGTCGTGGCAACCCAACGGAAGGCTGCTCGCCAGTGGAAGCTATGACCATACGGTGCGCGTCTGGGATAGCACGACAGGAACATTGGTCCAAGTGTTGCGTGCCCATAGCAGCCAGGTGACCAGAGTGGCCTGGAGTCCGGACGGAGCCTGGCTGGCCAGCGCGGGCTACGACCAGGTCGTGCGCGTCTGGGATATCTCCAAGAGTACCTGCCGCTGGGTGGGACAGGGACACACCAGCCTGGTCAGTGCGGTGAGTTGGAGTCCTGATGGGACACGGCTGGCGACGTGTAGCGACGACCATACCGTGCGACTGTGGCAAGCCGAGGATGGCACCCTCCTGCAAACATTACAGGGACATACCAAAGATGTGGCAAGCGTCGTGTGGAGTCCTGATGGGAGCGTATTGGCAAGTTGTGGTGGTGGGGGCAGCACCGGGGAAGTATTGCTCTGGGATGCCAGCAGTGGAGACCTGCTCCGTTCCCTGGTGGGACATCCCAGTCATGTCTTCGCCATTGCCTGGAGTCCGCAAGGCGATATCCTGGTGAGTGCCGGGATCGACGGGACACTGCGCTGGTGGAATGTCGAAAGGGGAGTGTGTGTGTACGTTCGACAAGGTCATCAAGGATGGATTAATTCAATAGCGATCAGCCTGAATGGGGAGATGCTGGCAAGTTGTGGTCATGATGGGCTGACCCAACTGTGGGAGATGTCCAGCGCTGAGCATCTTGCCACCTTACGCGCTGATCGGCCGTATGAACGACTCTCACTTGTGAACGTGACGGGACTCACGGAAGCTCAGAAAACCACCCTGCGAGCCCTGGGAGCACTTGAGGAAGCGAGCGTCTAAATATCACAGGGATTCGAGGGCTGACCCAGGCGCAGAAGGCGACATTGCGGGCATTGGGAGCGGTTGAGGAGGGCAGAGGTGCTCACTGAGAAAGCAACAGTGATAACAACATCCTTCAGCTTGTCTCATCTAAACGCGCGGGGAGATCTATTTGATTCAGGCGATTCCAGAGCACGTAGTCCGTCTCCTTTTTAGGAACATAATAATTGTCGGCTCCTGCTACCATATCGGAGGTAGCGACGAACTCGCCCTGCTCCAGGTGCCTGAGATCGATGTACTTCGCTCCCTGTTCCAGGGGTGTTCCTGCTGGCAAGATCGTAATGCTCTTGAGTTCATCGTCGGTGAGGTCCGCAAGGATCGTGTGCATTTGCTTGATCTCGTCGGCTGAGCGTGCACCAGGCAAGAGGGTCAGATTCTCGCCGTGGTTTTCTCCGGCTTGATCTAGTGGATTCAGGTCCCGCGCAAAGTCGGCGTCGGGACGAGCATAAAGCGGTGCATTCTCGTCCTGATGATGCTCGTGAAGCCTGGATTGCTTACGACCATGATGTGCATTTGATTCACTTCCGGTGCGCTTCTCGCCGCGTTCTTCCATCAGTCGTGAGTCAGCTTTCTTGCTCGACTTTTTCACATATCTTCGTGGCTGGTGTTTTTGTCCTGACATCGCTTCCTTCTTTCAGAGACATCGGTTTTAAAGATAGACTCTCTACCTCGCGTAAAGCGTATCCTACTTTCGCACGAAAAGCAAGGTGTTGGAACACAGGCAGCCGGGGAGGTTCTGCCATCCTCTCGATTTAAGCGAAGAGAACAACGATGTTGTTGGTGACACTGGTCACTCCTGGAGACATCCAGGCGATATCAGTGGCTAGATCATACTCACCCCAGGTTGCTACCGTGCCTGAGAGGGTGACATGGCCGCCATCGGGCGTGACATCGATGTTGTCGTCATAGAGTTCAGCGGTGCGAGCAAAGGCGCGTGCGATTCCAGACGAGATGTCCACAGCAGAGGCTTGTGGCTGATTGACGGTAATTTCGTCGACAAGACCAGTTACCCCCAGGATCATTGCAGCGTCATCCTCAGCTGCATCTCTCTGGTAGGACCAATCAACGTTGCCCTTCAGGGTTGCGATCCCATCAATCACACTCACAGAGAGCCTTTCATCTGGTACCTGGTAATCCAGCTCAAGCGCGCATCGAATGTCGTCGGCAATGTCTTCATCGCCACGCAGATCCAGGTCAATGGGATCAACGACGATCTGGTTATCGACCGAGGTGACGCCGCCGACGCGGTAGGCAGCATCTTGCGCCTCCAATTTCGTGCCGAATGTGTCGGCTATGCCATTGAGCCTGACCCGACCATGATCGGTAGAGACGGACAGATCGGCAAGGGTGACAGCCGGATCCCAGGCCAACTCATCAAGGACATCCTGAGTGATGCGTTCGTCAGTCTTTTTAGACATGGTGTTTCCTCCTTTATATATTCTCCCTGGCACTATGCTCGTGCACATTGAGTATATTTGGAGAGCGTGAAGAAAAGCGTGGGGTGAGTCATAAAACTTTTCGAGGTTAGGCACCAGAGTCACATGAGTAGACAGCTTCTTCGTTCGCCCGAAATGTGCTATCCTAGAGGCTGAGAATAGCAGGGGATGTACGGATTCGTTTGGCAGCGTTCCCATACAACCCCAGACAGGCGTTCACCCACGTAGCGGGCATACCCGACAATCATCAGTATAGCGGATGAGTCCTGGGGAAGTCACTGTTCATGAACCGACGTGTCACCTCACATCGCTTCATAAAATCTCGCTCCGTTGGGCCACGCAGAAGGGAAACCTCTCGTGAAGAGATACTCTTTCGGTGAGCGAGACTATGCCTTCGGTCAGCTGATACTGACCCTGCGCACCACCATCGGCCTGACACAAGCAGGCCTGGCTGAGCCGCTGGGCGTCTCCCGGCGCGCCGTGGCGGAGTGGGAGGGAGGCCTCAGCTACCCCAAAGCTGAACGCCTCAAGCTGCTCATCGAGCTGGGGGTGCGGGCCTCAGCCTTTGCCACCGGGCACGAGGAAGAGCAGATCCGTGCGCTCTGGCGTGCGGCGCGCCAGAAGGTGTTGCTGGATGAACGCTGGCTCCAGGACCTGCTCGCTCCTGCTGTGCCCATTTAGCGTTTCCCACAAGCCGAGGCGCCCGTTGCCCACGCGGGAGCGGAGCCCGCAGCCTTCCCGCGCATCGACTGGGTGGGAGCACTCGATGTGAGCCACTTCGCAGGCCGCGAGGTGGAAGTGGCCGAACTCTCAGCGTGGATCGTGCAGGAGCGCTGCCGCCTGGTCACGCTCGTGGGCATGGGCGGCATCGGCAAGAGTATGCTGGGGTGGTATGTTGCGGTGGCGGCGGTCGGGACCGCAGCATATGTGTACCGGGAGCTGTTTTTCCGCTTCTTCTCGCGGCGGTGGCAGTACGACTATTCGGTGAAGGCGATCAATCGGCTGGACCCGAGAGCGCTTGAGGTCATGCTTGCTCCCACGGCCCGACTCCTGCCGTTTGTAGCGGGGCAGTTCGTTTTCGTGCACTTCGGTGGGAGCGCCGAATGGGAACGGCACCCCTTCACCGTCAGCAGTGCCCCGCAGGAACGCGATCTTCGTCTCTCGATCGAGGCGCTGGGCGATTACACCCAGCACCTCTCGGACACCCTCCAACCGGGGGCACCGGCCATCGTGAGTATCGCGTTTGGTCTGTTCGATTACCGCCAAGGCACCCGTGAGCAGGTGTGGATCGCTGGCGGCATCGGGATCACGCCGTTTCGGAGCTGGATACGCGCGTTCCCCACGGAGCAGTAGTTAGAGTTCGACATCGACCTGTACTACACCGTGCGTCGCGAAGATGAGGCGCTGTTCCTCGACGAGATCAGGACAGCGGCCACACAGCACCCATCCTTCCGGCCTCACATGATCTACTCCCAGCGCGACGGGTCCCTCACCATGGAACACATCGTCGAGACTAGCGGTGGTGGTACCATCGTCGCCAAGGATGTCTATATGTGCGGTCCGAGTGGGATGACGGAGAGTTTCCAGCACTCACTACGCAAGCTCAGGGTGCCGCCCATTCACATCCACTTTGAGCATTTCACCTTCCGCTAGAGCGCTTAAGTTTCCGTTTTAACCATTATGAGGAAAACGTTCCTCGTCTGGGGGCATCGGCATGGACATGCTTGGCATGTCCATGGCTGCCAGAGCAGCCGCAGGCATCACGATAAAGGGGCGCATCATATCGTGATCCTCGTGCTCCAGAATGTGACAATGATACATGTAGCGGCCTGTGAAGCCATCGAAGGTTGCCGCTATCGAGACCATTTCACCGGGGTTGACACGCAGCGTATCTTTCCAGCCCAGTTCGTTTGCATCGAGCGTCCCATGCCCTTGAAAGCTGATGGGTTCGGTCGTTGCTCCCGTTTCTGGATGGAAGCCGTCCTTGTTGTAGAGGTCTCTGCCCAGAGCCTGGAACTGGACGAGATGCACATGGAAGGGATGGGTGTCTTCCGTCAGGTTGAGGATATTCCAAACCTCTGTCGAACCATATTCTACGAACCAGTTGACAGTATCCTCAAAATGGCTGGCGACGGTGTGATAGCGCCCAGTTTTTCCTTGCTCATCCGCTATTACTATGAGCGCTTCTCCCGATACGGCATCACCATTCGGCACTTCAGCAAGTTCACGAAAGGTGAGCATGCCGTCGGGATACTCGACCATCGCGACCACGCGATGCTGGTGAGCAGGGGGCAACCGGTCATGTTCGAGTCGGCGGTACGACGAGGATACTGTCGCGGGCAGGACGAAGGGGTCATCCACCGGCTGCGATGAGACGCGGAACTCCATCACTTCCGGGTGCGGGAGGCGGTTTTCTGGGTCGGGTATCCCCGGTGGTTGGGTTGCAGGACTGTTATCGAATGGTGCGCCGGCGGTGTTGACCAGGGTCAGCCGCTGCCCGCGCAAAGTACGAAAGTCTACGATGAGATCTGCACGCTCTGCTGGTGAGAGAATAAGTCCGTCTCGGGGAATGTCAACCGGCTGCCCGAGCAGGCCGCCATCGGTACCAATCTGTTTAATCTTCTCATGGACAGGGGTGCCGCTTTCATCGAGCAGCACAAGGCGGTAGATGCGTGCGTTCGATCCGTTGAGCAGCCGGAGCCGGTACTGCCGTGCTTCGACCGGGAGATGCGGCCAGATGATCCCATTGACCAGCGTGAACGGGCCGAAAAACTCCATGGTGCCATCCTCGACCTTATGCAGCAGGCGACCGGTGAGCGATCCATCGGGTGCGGTATCCAGGTTGCGATCCTGGAGCAGTAAGGGGATCTCGTAGGGGCCAGCGGGCAAGCGGAGTGCTTCTTCCTCGGCATCGCGGATGATGTAGAGTCCGGCAAGGCCGGTATACACATTGAACCTGGTAATGCCCATGGCATGATCGTGATACCAGAGTAGCGTGGCCTGCTGATCGTTGGTATAGTTGCACGTGGTGTATTGACCAGAGAGGGTGCCGTTCTCGGTCCAGCCATCGCTCACCGCTGCCGTCCGACCGCCATGCAGATGCACGACGGTCCAGGGCGGAAGCGTTGCAACGGTCTGATTGGCCGGTCTCCCACTGCGTCCGGGCTCATTTTGTGTGCCATCCGGGGCGGTGACGGCAGTGATTGGATAAGGCTCGTCCCGTGGGAGAGCGTTGATCCATTCGACCTGAACGCGTTGCCCGCGCGAGACCTCGATGGTTGGTCCTGGCAGCAAGCCCTCATACGTCCACACCTCGCTTGGTGGCAGTTCCGAGTGCAGTTGGACCTGAGCAGGACGCATATGTATCCGCAAGTTGTACCGCTGATCGTCTGTCTTGTAGGGACGCAAGATGGGAGGGACCCGCAGACAATCCTTGAACTTGGTCAGCGACATTTGTCCAGTTGATTTCTTAGTCATAGCATGCTCCTTTCACTCGTCCAATTTCAAGAGGTGGGCAAGAGTAGTATACTGGGAAAATGTGCGAGAGTCTATCACTATCAGTACTCGCGCACCTTTCCAGCGCTGCCAGATATATTCTCCCTGGCACTACGCTCGTACACGTCGAGTATAACTGGAGAGCGTGAAGAAAAGCGTTGGGAGCGGTTGAGAAGAGGGGAGGGCTTCTGAAGGAATAGCAAATTCGCGTCGGTGTCAAACTAAGAAAAAGTTTTACGCAGCTCCCAAAGCTTTTCTTCACGCTCTCCGACTAAGCTTTAAGGGCGCAAAGGCAGTGCCGGCAAGAAAATATCCTGCGCAGGCACTGCTGCAGGTCGGTATCTGCGTCACGGCAGTTCGGTTTCAGGGAACCATCCACGACTTCGTCATGTTGAATGCCCTGGCACACACCACGGCGGCGCGTGGAGCGTTCGACCTTGCCACGGCCTGGCTGCGCACGGGATTCTCGACGTAGAAGAAGCGAGCGGGACAATCTGACCGATTGACCCAACCAACACCCAAAGGAGTACTATATGACAGTTCTCACGACCCATGAACAGCAAGAGATCGACCGCGCTAACACCTCAGGAAAGCAGCCGGTCGTCTTCGTGCACGGCCTCTGGCTCCTCGCCAGCAGCTGGGACAACTGGCGCCAGTTCTTTGAAGAACGCGGCTATACCACGCTCGCGCCAGGTTGGCCCGATGACCCGGAGACCGTCGCAGAGGCTCAAGATGACCCTGAGGTCTTCGCCCGCAAGCGGATCAAGCAGGTCACCGATCACTACGCCGACGCGATCCGACAGCTCAAGACGAGACCCGCCGTCGTCGGTCATTCCTTCGGCGGCCTCATCGCGCAACAACTGGCCGATGAGGGCCTATCTGCCGTGACGGTCGCCATCGATGCGGCCGGGTTTCGCGGCGTGTTGCCGCTGCCGCTCTCCGAACGAGGATTTGTGGGATGAAGTGATGCAGCGTTTTGTTCTTGGCGATGCCAACGGGACATAGCGAGACCGAACCAATCTTCCTGATAACTGATGAACTTTGACGACTTGCGGCCCCCGCGTCCTGTAGGGACAGGGGGATGCGACCGTCGTGCCTCACGGACCCCTGGCGCATCGTATGGCCACCAGGACAGGCACAAGGCCCCCGCCCTCCCCTACGTCCGCCCCCTGTCCCTACAGAACGGGGGGAGGCGTTTACTGCTATTTCCCGATACACGATGAACAACACCGCGATCAAAACAATGGAGGTGTTGCGTTATCCGCGCTCGAAGCACCCAGGGCTTGCAACGCCACCCGCTGCGCGTTCGTGAGTCCGAGCGTTCCGCTGATGTCGAGCCGCTCATAGGGTCGCTCGGCTCGCAAGGTCGCCAGGTGCTGGTGACTGAGCATGTCCCAGAGCGAGATCGCGCCATCATCCCCGCAACTGGCGACCGTCTTGCCATCGGGGCTGACGCGCACGGCCCTGGCCCACGCCTCGTGCGCTGGCACCGTCGCCAGAGGAACCCCTTGCTCCGGGTCCCACCAGCGCACCGTGCCATCCGTGCCGGCACTCAGCAGCTGATTGTGTTCAGCAGACCAATCGACGCATGTGATAGGCCCTCTGTGGCCTTCTAACCTGCGCACGAGTGTGCCCTGTCGCACATCCCAGAGGGACACCACCCCTTGTGCCCCGTCAGCCGTCCCGCTCGCCAGCTGTTCCCCGTCCGGGCTCCAGCAGAGGGCCTCGGCAACCCCTACCCGCTCGAAGCGCCGCACAAGAGAGCCATCGGCCGCCCGGGAGATTTGCACCAGCCCATCTTCACTGGCACTGGCCAGGAGCGTGCCATCGGGGGACCACACCACCGCAGAGATCAGTCCGCCCTGTTCAATGCCCACCTGGCTGGTGCCTGCCTGCACATCCCAGATGCGCACGCTGCCATCATTACTGCCGCTGGCAAGCCTGCTCCCATCGGGACTCCAATTCACACTCAAAACCTGAGCCGTATGGCCCTGCAAGATATGGGTGCAGATGCCCGTCCTGGCGTCCCAGAGGCGCACGGTGTGATCAGTACTCCCGCTGGCGATGCGGTTGGTGGCCCGGCTCCAGGCCACCGCATCCACCCGCTGCCGGTGCCCGCGCAAGACCTGCACCGGCGTGCGGGTGGTCACCTCCCAGAGCGTCAGCGTGGCCTCGCTGCCGCCACTGAGGACGAAGCGCCCATCGGGGCTCCAGCAGAGGTCTAGCAACGCGAGAGCATAGCCAGTCATCGTGCGCACGTTCTGCCCACTTTGCACGTCCCAGGTGCGCAGGGTGTGATCGAGGCTGCCGCTGAGCAAACGGTCCCCCCCAGGCAGAAAGGCCAGCGACGTGACTCCATCCCGATGGCCTTGCAGGATGTGGTGGCACTGCCAGCTTCGCGAGTCCCAGAGCCGAATGGTCGTGTCGTAGCTGGCAGAGGCCAGGGTGCGGCCATCGGGGGACCAGGCAAGCCCTATCACCATACCGGTATGTCCTTCCAGCGTCCTGATGCAGGTGCCCGTTTCCACGTCCCAGAGCTTGATCGCCTGGTCGGGGCCGCCGCTGGCGAGCAGGCCCGTATCAGGGGCGAAGGCCAGCGTGATGTTCAAGTCGCGGTGTCCAGGCAGTTCTTGCAGCAGCATCCCCCGTTCGGCGTCCCAGAGCCGGATGCCGGCATCCATGCCGCCACTGGCGAGCAGGCGTCCATCGGGGCTGCAGGCGACAGTGAAAATTGGCCCACCCTGCATGGGAAGACTCTTCAGGGGTGTCCCGGTACGCAGGTTCCACACATGGACGGCTCCATCGTAGCTCCCACTGATCAGCTTCCCGTTGGGCCCGATGGCAAGGGAAGTGACCGGAACGTGCTGATCCTGTCCCGTCCAGATGGCCGCTCCACTGGCCACATCCCAGAGCCGGACGGTGCCGTCCCAACTGGCGGTGGCCAGTGTGTCTCCATCGGGACTGAAGGCGATGGCTCCCACGCGATCGGTATGGCCCCGTATGGTCAGGTGCGCCACGCGGCCCTCCTCGCGCCAGACGCGCACCTGCCCGTTGTTGCTGCCTGCGGCAATGTAGTGCTCATCCGGGCTCATGGCCACCGCACGGATCGTATCGAAGGCTTCGGTGAAGACCACCTCGTGCAGTGTCGCCCCGGAAAGCCGCGCATCCTGCATCTCGACGCCTTGAAGGTAGGCGCCCCGAATAGCAAGCCGCGAGAGGTCCAGGCCGCGCAGGTGGCCGCGCAGGTCGGTGAGCAGGCTAATGACATTGGCGGGACCATAGCCCTCTTTGCCGGCGTCCTCGGAGCGGAACTGCGCGAGCAGGCGCAGCAGGTGCGCCTCGACCAGCGTGTCGGCTCCCAGTTCGGCGCGCAGTCGCTCGAGCAGGGGATGGACCAGCAGCCGCACCTGCGTCTGGCGCACATAGTCTTTGGCTTGAGACTGCTCCAGGGCGTACAGGCGCAGCTGCTGGGGGGTGCCCAGCACGACCTCCTCACTCAGGTGCTCGACCAGCACATCGGTGAGGTACTCCATCACCACCGATTGCAGACTGAAGCTGGCCTGGCGCCCCCGCTCCAGCAGCGAGCGCCGTCCTAGCGCCTCGAGTGCCTCGAGCAGCTGCGCGCGCAGCACCCGGGGATGCAGGACCTGCGCCAGGGTGGGAAGCTCCGTCCACTCGCGCAGGACGGCCAGCCAGGTGAGCAGCTGGGACTCCAGAGGAGACAGACGCCCTATCTGCTGCCGCAACACTGGCCGGATACCGTTGAAGATCAATTCACCTTCCTGCAAGAAGCGGTCGATGTCGCCCGTGAAGAGATCGGTGATGGCCTGTGCCACGATTTTCAAGGCCAGGGGATTGCCCGCGTAGTTGACCACCAGTCGCTGCCAGGCAAGAGAAGTGCCGCTGAGTCCCTTGTCACTGAGCAGCACCTGCGCGGCTTGGTCATCCACCCCCGCCAGGCGAAGCGAGCGCACCGGTGAGCGAGCACCTTCAACAGGCTCTATCTCCCTGGGCTTCTCGCGGGTGGTGAGCAGCACGCAGCTCTGGTGGGCGGTCTCGGCCAGGCGCTGGATCAGCCGTCCGTAGCCCTCATAGCCTGGCAGGTAGTCGCCCTCACGATCCCCACTGGCCAGCAGCGTCTCCAGGTTGTCGAGGATCAGCAGGCAGCGATGGGCTTGCAGCCGTGCCAGCAACTGGCTGATGCGTTGCTCCAGCGAGGTGGGGAAGGCGGCAGGCGGTGTTTCGGAGAAGAAGGTGATGCAATCGGCGACCAGGTCCTCGCAAAACGGGGCGTCGCGGACGGAGCGCCAGAGCACCGCCTCGAAGTGAGGAGCGAGACGGCTTCCCAGGAAGGAGGCCAGCATGCTCTTGCCGATGCCGCCCATCCCGAGCAGCGTGACGAGGCGGCAGCGCTCTTGCACCATCCATTGGGAGAGTTCTGCCACCTCCACCTCACGACCGGTGAAGTGGCTTGTGTCGAGGGCTCCCACCCAATCAACGCGACGGAAGGCGGCAAGCTCCAGATCAGCCGGGGAAGCGCCCGTCTGGGCCTGTGGGAACAGCGGGATGGGCCGGGCCGAAGCTAGCAGGTCCTGGAGCCAGGCTTCATCAAGCAGCACCTTCTGGTGGGCCGCCTTCCAGAGCACATGAATCTCCTCGGCCTCGCGTCCGGTGGGAAAGGCTTGCTGTTGCACCCCCAGCTCGATGAGCAGTGTAAGGCGTTCCACTTTGGGGTAACTACTGCCAGCCTCCCACTCCAACACCGCGCGCCGGGAAACGCCCAGCCGCTCGGCCAGGCCCGCCTGCGTCAGGCCGATCGTCGTCCGCAGGGTCAACATCATCTGACCGAAGGCATAGTCGTGTTCACCATACACAGTTCTCTTCACGGGGGCCTCCCTTCCGCGTGACCCACCGGAGCGACACATTGTGAAGTGATGTGAAGTGACACGTCAGCACATGAACAGTGACTTCCCCAGGCGACACCGCTATACTGATATCTGTCGGGTGTGCCCGCTACGTGGGTTAACGCCTGTCTAGAGTTGTATGGGGGCACTGTCAAGACACCCCATACAACCTCTTCTACGCCCGTCCTCTATTATAGCAGATTTTCAGGTATAGCAGATTTTCAGGTGCATGACGATCTTTTTCATTTCGATCTCCTGGTAGTTGACCACAAGAAATATAAATTTTCAGCTTTCACGGTCTTAGCAACGCTTTTTATTACGCTAGCAGGCTACGATTAGCTCCGGGCTCGGAGTGTTCTTTTCGAATCCCCGCCAGGCCTATCTGATGATTGTTGCTGGAATCATACCCGATATTGCCTCCATTTGCTGTGGCAATACATGCCCGAGCGGTAGAGGGTCATCAGCATGGGTAGTGTGCGAATGTAAACATCTGTTAGAAGGAGTATCACCATGCCTGGCTCGTTCCGTATCGGCAAGATTGCCGGAATCGACATCGACATCCATGTAAGTTGGATCATCATCCTCGTCTTGCTCACCGTGTCCCTTGCTACTGGCTGGTTTCCCCAGTTGTATCCGGGGTGGTCAAGTGCCACCTATTGGGGAGTAGGCCTCATCTCGGCCCTGCTGCTGTTTGTCTCCGTGCTTTTACATGAACTGGCCCACTCGCTCGTTGCGCGCCGGCGTGGTTTGCCCGTGAAAAACATCACCCTGTTCATCTTCGGAGGCGTCTCGAATATCGAGCAGGAGCCAAAGAGTCCGGGCGTAGAGTTTCAGGTAGCGATCGTCGGCCCGCTCACCAGTCTCCTCATCGGCGCCCTCTGTTTCCTGCTGTTGTTGCCGCTGCGAGGGACACACTCGCCGCTGGAAGGTATCCTGTTTTACCTTGCGGTGACCAACGTCTTGTTGGGCGTCTTTAACCTGATCCCTGGGTTCCCACTTGACGGCGGGCGGGTGCTGCGCTCCATCGTCTGGAACATCACGGGCAGCCTGACGAAAGCCACCCGCATCGCCTCGATTTCAGGTCAGGTCATTGCCTACCTCTTCATCCTCTGGGGTATCTGGCAACTCTTCAGCGGTGATGTATTGAATGGCATCTGGATTGGTTTCATCGGCTGGTTCCTGTTGAGCGCGGCGCAGTCGGCCAACACCCAGGTAATGCTGCAGTCCGCGTTGCGCGGTGTCACCGTTGGTGAGGTCATGAATCCCACACCGCCGACGGTGGCTGCCAACATCTCCCTGCAACAACTGATCAACGACTACTTCCTGCCCCACGGGCTACGTTGCGCCCTGGTGATGCAAGGCGATCGACTGGCAGGCCTGATTACGCTCAGCGATATCCGCCATGTTCCACGCGAGCAGTGGGGATACACCTCTGCCGACCAGGCCATGATCCCCGTGGAGCGCCTGCACGTGGTGTCCCCGCAGCAAAGCCTGAACGATGTCTTGCCTCTAATGGCCGGTCGAGATGTGAACCAGTTGCCCGTGGTGCAAAACGGCATCCCGGTCGGTATTGTGAGCCGCGACGCGATCATGCGCTACCTGGAGGTGCGGCGCAGCCTCGGCTCAGGTACTGCCAAAGGCGATGGTGGGCAACAGCTGTCAGAGGCAGCCTGATCCAGACTCCTGATGCGCCTTCGTTAGCTATAAAAGTGGAAGGATGAAAAGAAAGGAATGAGCGCTCTTCTTCTGTCGCTGGCGACGTTCTTCTCGACGCTGGTAGGCGGTCTTTTCGGACTGCGCTATCGCGATCATCTCAATCTGATTATGGGTTTTACGGCAGGCGTGCTGGTTGGCCTGGTGTCCTTTGACCTGTTGCCGGAGATTTTTCGGCTCGTCTACACGCTGCACCTGGATAGTACGGGACCCATGCTTGCGCTGATGGGCGGCTTTCTCCTTTTTCATATTGTCGAGAAGTCCATCCTCATTCACTTTTCTCATGAAGAGCACTACGCCGTGCATCAGCATCCACTGGTGGGCATCCTCTCGGCGGTTGCGCTGACTGGCCATAGCTTTCTGGATGGCGTCGGCATCGGACTTGGCTTTCAGGTGAGCACCGCCGTCGGACTGGTCGTTGCGGTTGCCGTCATTTCGCACGACTTCTCCGATGGCCTCAACACCGTCACCTTGATGCTTGTCAATAAGAACACGTCTCGCCGTTCCTTCCTGCTGCTGCTGGCAGACGCGGCAGCACCGGTGGCTGGTGCCATCTCCACCATGTTCTTCAGGATTCCCGCCGTTGGATTGCCGTACTACCTGGGCTTCTTTGCGGGCTTCCTGCTCTACATTGGGGCAAGCGATATCTTGCCGCAGGCGCACAGCAACAAGAGTACCACTCTCACTCTCGCCCTCACCGTGCTGGGCGTCGTTTTCGCCTTTGTTGTCACGCGCATTGTTTGAGAAATGGGGAGGCCGCAGCGATATATTCAGTACACCCGTTTTTTACGCCCCGGCAAACGCTTCTCTTTATGCTTCGCATGTACGCTATGCAAAGGTTAAGGCTATCTAGCGCCATCGCTGCTCCAATGGAGCAATGGCAAGAGGCTGCTCCGCTTGACGAGAGCAGGTCCTGAAAGGAACTTCTCTATGCAATGGGTTGTTGCTACTGCCGCGTTTTTAGCCTCCGCTGTAGAGTTTGTGGAGGCCTTTACCATCGTCCTGGTCGTCGGCGTCACGGTCAACTGGCGCAGTGCGCTGCTTGGCGCTTTAGCCGCCGCGGCGACCCTTGCCCTGCTGGTAGCGACTTTGGGGGTCGCGCTTGTCCAGTGGGTTCCTCTCGATATCCTGCGCACGGTCATCGGCACGCTCTTGCTCCTCTTCGGATTGAAGTGGTTGAAGAATGCCATCATGCGCTACGCCGGTTTGAAAGCACGTCACGATGAAGAGGCCATTTACGAGGAAACCCAGGCGGAACTCCGTGCTCGCGGAGCGGTCGATGCCTCTTCGTCTCGTTTCAACCTCTTCGGGTTTCTGCTGTCGTACAAGTCGGTCTTACTCGAAGGACTCGAAGTGGCGTTCATTGTGATCACCTTTGGGCTGAGCGCAGCAACAAGTACTGTCTCGCGCTCCAGCGGTATTGCTTCTGCCGCGCTCGGCGCGCTCCTTGCTGGCCTGCTGGTCATCCTGGTGGGTGCGCTCGTGCGCGCGCCACTGGCAAAAGTACCCGAAAACACACTGAAGTTCGTCGTCGGCATCATGTTGACGACCTTTGGCACCTTCTGGTTGGGTGAGGGATTCAGTGTGAATTGGCCGCTGTCGGATGTCTTTCTCCTCATCCTCGCTGCCATCTACCTGGGCGCGTCTTTCTTGCTCATTGCCTGGCTCAAAGAGGTGAAAAGGCAGCAGCAAGCGCGGGCGTTAGAGAATCAACCGGCCCCCACGACCGTGCAAACACAGGAGGTTCATCCGTGAAGGTCATCAAAGCCATCTACAATTTTATCGTTGGTGATATGGTCATCCTGATAGGCGTCGCGCTGGAGGTGACTATCCTGGCGCTCATCAATAACGTCAGTGTCCTGGCACCCCTCAAAGGCTTTTCAGGTCTGTTTCTGATCATAGCTGTTCTCGGTAGTCTCGTCGTCTCACTGAGCCGGGAGGCAGACATTTGGAGATAAGACTTCCCTTGAGCGGCCCTTCGCTGCCCCTTCGCTGCGCCCAGGGCTACGGCTCACTCAGGGTGACATTACTTGAGAGATGTCCTGGCTGTCATTCTGAGCGAAGCGAAGAATCTCTTCATCCGTCGAGCCAGACCCTTCCCCTTCGCTGCGCTCAGGGTGACAGGCAGTATCTCCAAATGTCTGGCCGGGAGGCGTTTTCCTTTCGCCGTTAGCGGGTAGAGGAAAAGAGGTTCAAGCGTAGGCAGAGTGAGCAACGCTTATATTAAGAGTGTTGCTCACTCTGCCTTTCCTGTTTTGTCCAGCCAATCGATCAAGTCTAGCTTAATCGTGTGCTGTCTCCCACCGGCGATGTATCCACTCTCCCACGACCGAAGGCATCGATGCGACCCCAACGACCCGGGATGTCGAGCAGTTCGAGTTGGCCAAGCATTGAGGGGATGGCAGGGTCAACCAGAAGGTGGTCGCCAGTCGGCTCCAGGCCAAGCATCGCGCGCAGCAGCAAGAGCGGCGCTCCGCTGGCCCAGGCTTGTGGGCTACACGCGGTTGGGTATTCCACCGGAAACTCTGTTAGTTGACGGGGATAGCCTGCGAATGCCTCCGGCAGACGACCCTTGAAGTAGGTGGCAGCCTCCAGCATGCCCATTGCGACTCGTGCAGCCTCCTCCCCATTGCGATAAACGCGTTGTCGTGTGGCCAGACCGTCCCGAGATGATAGCCAATCGGGTTGTAGCCACCCTCGCCTTCTGCCATGGTGCGTACGCCCCAACCAGAATACAGTTTAGGACCCATCAGGTGGCGCACAATAGCTTCCGCCTTGCCCTCGTCGACAATGCCACTCCAGAGCAGGTGCCCAATGTTCGAGGTCAACGCATCAACCTTGCGCCCGTCGCCATCGATGGCGAGCGCGAAACACTCACGGTCTTCGAGCCAGAAGTCCCGGTTGAACCTGCGCTTCAGTTCGGCTGCTTCCTTCTCCAAGCGGTCGGCAAGTTCGGAATCATTCCAGAACTTGCGAGCCAGACGCGCGCAGCGCATCTTAGCGTCGTAGATGTAGCCCTGGATCTCACACGTCGCACGCGGCAGGCGCGAGAGCGTGCCATCGGCGAACAGGATGGAGTTCCAGGAATCCTTCCAGCACTGGTTCTCCAGTCCAGTCTCCTTGTTGCGGCGGCTGTACTCGACATAGCCATCGCCATTGCGGTCCCCATATTTGTCGATCCAGGTGAGCGCCGCCCTGGCTTCCATCTCAAGCTGCCGTACCAACTCGGCGTTGCCGGTCCAGCGCTCAAATTCATCGAGCAGGATGAGAAAGAGCGGCGTGGCGTCGGCAGATCCATAGTAAGGTGAGTGCGGACGTTCCTCGAACGCGGTCATCTCGCCGAATCGCATCTCATGCATAATCTTGCCAGGCTCCTCATCGCGGAAGTCGTCGACCCTTGTCCCTTGTTGTTCCGCCAATGCACGTAGTGTCGCTTTGGCGAGCTCGGAGGTGAAAGGGAGCGCCTGGTAGCTTACAATCATGCTGTCCCTCCCGAAGAGCGTCATGAACCAGGGTAAGCCAGCAGCAGGCAGCGCCTGTCCCGGCAGCGTGATGGGGAAAAAGCGCAGCGCCGCCAGATCAACGAGACTCCGACGGTAGGTCGCCTGGAGCGATGGCCAATCACAGGACAGTCGAGGTACAGCTTCACCCAACTTCTCCAGACTCCTCTTCATCTTAGACCTGGCTTGTGGACCTCCGTGTCCGTTGGCCATCTCTTCGTGATTTTCGCCGAAGCCGACCAGCACGGTGACGACGTCCAGGCTGGTCGTCCATTCACCGTGAGGCTCGATATGCACTGCGAAGCTCAGACCGTGCTCGTCGATGTCAGCTTTAGCACTGGCAGTAATCAAGGTCTCTCGGACAAACTGTTCACGACGATAGCCAAGCACCAGGCGATCGCTCTCGATCCGCTGGTAGAATTCACCTTTCTTCTTGAGTGCATCCTTGACCTCGAACAGGTCGGCAAAGTCAGCCGCCGCCTCCAGGCGCATCTTGAGGTCAACCGGTTGGTCTTTGTGATTGAGGATGGTCACATCCTCGTGGAAGCCGTTTCCTACTGCTCGTGTGCGAATGATCGACTGATCAGCATCCACATAGATGGTGCCGGTTCCCGGAACCAGGAAGAACTGCACATAGAAGTAGTCGAGGTCGTCCGTAGACAGGGCGTTCGGACGTAGCCCGTCCACCGTCAGCAGCCAGCGTGAAAGAAAACGCGTATCCCACGCAAACAGTCCCAGCGGCTCACTTGGCGAGGCATCGATGTCCCCACGCAAGTCACTGACCACAAAGTTATTTCCCTCCAGGACACTAATCGTTGTTTTCTCACCCATCGTCTTCTCCTTTATCCCTCTTCTCCGCTGGCCAGGCTCTCATCGGGAAAGAGCCGCTGGACTATCTGCGCCAGGCCAAGATTGCCTGTGATTTTCATCTTCCCTTGCATGAACAGCGTGGTTGGATTCTGCTTCCCCAACACCATACGGTCGAAGTCTTCTCGGCTGCACGCAAACACGCAGTCTGCTCCAACCATATCTCTGTTCACTGACAGCGATCCGTTGTTCACGACGACGAACCAGCTTCCTGCATCCTCGATATCCCAACGGATAGTTCCAGAGATGCTATGAAGCAGGGGTTCGTAGCCACGTTCAGCTAGTCGCTCAAAGAAAGCTTGAGTCGTATCAATCATAGGTCCTCCTTATGTGGCTAAATCTGATCAAAAGCTATCAAGTGGGGCTTGCTATCGTCTTCCTGATCGATGATAGCAGACCCCACTTGATGAGCAGCAGCGCTGTGGGACGGTGTGGCCCCGGACAGGTTCTAGCGCGAGAAACGCTTGCTGCTTCAGAGGATCATGAAGTGGGGCACGAGCACTTTGTCGATGACGTGAACGATGCCATTATCAGCACTCACATTGGCATGTGTAATGGTCGCACCATTGACCTTAATGCTTTCCAGCAGGGTTGAGGTGAGCATGTCTTTCACAACGTAGCTATGGGCATCTGAACCGTCTTCCAACGTCTCGCTAGCTGGTCCGGCAGAGACGGACGACCTGATGATGAGCCGCTGTCCCTCCATCGTTTTCAGGAAGGTCATGTCGAGCAGATCGGCCGCCTTGTACACCCCCATCACGATATGGTACTTTACCGCCCTGCTTAGATTGTAGTAGTCGTCGAATAGATTATCGAGCTTCTCGGCATCCATCTGCGCGAAAGCGGCATCGGTCGGCGCAAAAACAGTGAAGGCTCCCGGCTCCTTCAGGGTTGCAGCCAGCTCGGTTATTTTCAGGGCGCGCGTGAATGTTGTAAACATCCCCTCTGCGTGGATAGTATCGATAAGATTTGCCATATGGCCTCTTTCCTTTCTCTCCCGCGCTGGCCAATATTGTTACCGTCCAGCGCGATTCACGCCGAAGCGGCCTGCAGGCTAGTTCTCCGGCGTGTTGCTTTACGATTGCTTCGTTTGATGTGTATGGAACTTGTTGGCCCATTGTTCGATCTGCTTTCTGGCTTCCGCTTCCGTCACGCCATAGCGTTCCTGGATCTTGCCAGCCAGCACCTCGACATCGCCTTTGACCTGCTCTACGTCGTTGTGCGTGAGTTTGCCCCACTCGTGGCGTACGCCCCCACTCAACTGCTTCCAGTTGCCCTGAATTCTGTCCCGTAAAGAGTTGTCTTTCACCTGTTCATTCTCCTTTCGACTGCTTCGCATGTACATGCGAAGCAGATGGTTGCTTCTATCACCCCTTGAAAAGGGGGCGGTTACGAGCGTAACTACATGAATAGCGTACACGTCGCTCGTGAAGAAAAACGTTGGCAGGAGCATAAAAAATGTACAGTCTCTTTTTTGTGCCTACGCTGGCTACCTTGATCGCCTTATTAAGGCCTGTGGAGCGTCAGCACCCATACCCTGGTTTCTCACGCGCTTACCAGTTGTTCAAAGGCGGCACGATCCAGTTGCTCGCGTTCCATGAGCGCAAGAGCCAGCCTGTCGAGCTGGTCGTCGTGCTCAGTCAACACCATCTTCGCCATCTGATAGCCCTCGCTGAGCAAGCGCTGCACCTCTAGATCGATCAATGTTGCCAAGCTTGCACTGCTCGCTTCGCTGGCGGCAGCCTCCGGCGTCCCAAAGCGGTGTTGACGCGCAGGCAGGTCGCCTCCGTTCAGCACAAGTCGACCGTCTACATCGATGGCGAGTGTCCGACTGCGCGCGGGAAGCGCAAAACGATTGTGGTAGTGCAGGTCCGGGCCAGTTGCGGGCGCCCAGCCCTCGACGAACATCACGCCTACCTGCTCGCTCATACCCCAGCGTGTGACCATCTTTCTGGCGAGGCCGGTCACCACCTGGAAATCGTTCTCCGCGCCGGTGGTTACTCGATCAGGTCCAAAGGTCAGTTCTTCTGCCGCCCGGCCTCCTAAGCCTACAGCCAGGCGAGCCATAAGGCTTTCCCGGCTGTGGTTGTAGCGGTCCTCCTCGGCCACGAACTGTGTCACTCCCAGGCTCTGTCCACGCAGCAGGATGGTCACGCCATTGATGCGGTCAGCCCCCGGCAGGTGGTGGGCCACCAGTGCATGACCCGCCTCGTGAAAGGCGATGATGCGGCGATCCGTTTCGCTGAGCACGATGGGACGCTGCGCTCCAAGGAGTACCCGCGCCAGCGCTTCCTCGAAGCACGCGCTGGTGATGCGCTCCAGGTTGCGACGTGCAGCACACAGCGCCGCTTCATTGACGAGATTGGCGAGGTCCGCGCCACTCATCCCCGTGGTGAGCCGTGCCAGGCGCTCCAGGCTCACCTCCTCGTGCAGGGGAGTGCGGCGCATATGCACCTGGAGGATCGCCTGGCGGCCCGCCCGGTCGGGCAGCGAGACGCTGATGTGACGGTCAAAGCGGCCCGGGCGCAGCAGAGCCGGGTCCAGGATATCGGCGCGGTTGGTGGCTGCCAGCACGACGATGGTCTGCCGTGCTGCGAAGCCGTCGAGTTCGACCAGCAACTGGTTGAGTGTCTGGTCCCGTTCATCATTGCCGCTGAACCTGGGGGTTCGTTTGCGGCCCACAGCGTCCAGTTCGTCCAGGAAGATGACGCAGGGAGCGTTCTCCCGCGCCTTGCTAAACAGGGCGCGCACCCGCTTTGCCCCCAACCCGACGTACATTTCGACAAACTCCGAGGCGCTTACACTGAAGAACGGTACCCCCGCTTCACCGGCGACGGCTTTGGCGAGCAAGGTTTTGCCCGTACCTGGAGGGCCCACCAGCAAAGCTCCTCGCGGGATGCGCGCTCCCAGGCGCTCGAAGTGGTCGGGAGCGCGCAGGAACTGCACGAGTTCTTCGACCTCCTGGCGCACTTCGTCGATGCCCGCCACATCGGCGAAGGTGACAGGGGGCTGTTCCAGTTCTGGACGAACTGGAGAGGACGCAGGCGCTGGGGCCCGCTTGTTCCTGGAAGAGGCGTCATCAAAAGATGTCTCTGGCGCATGGGAGTCTCGCCGTTCGGGTTCGGCACGGTTCCTGATCTGATTGATGCGCATGTGATCGCCAACGGCACCAGGAGACCGAACACGCCTGCCAGGGAACAGAACCCAGACCAGGATCAACAGGAGGAATAGGAAAGGGAGAGGCTTCCAGAGCAACAAGAGCCACGGGGGTAGTTGCGCCGAAGGCAGCGTCTTGATCACGACGTGCTTGCTCACAAGCAAAGGAATGAGCGCCGAGTCGCCACGTCCGGGCAAACGAGTAAAGACCAGACGTGCCGGATCAAGAGGAAGCGACGCCGTTGCGGAGGCCAGCCCGAAACTGCGAACATCACTACTGAGGACGTGACTCCCGGCGACGTGGGCCGCCCAGGCTTGGAGCGCGTTCATCTTTGTCTGACGAGTAGGTGTGGCCTGGCTCCTAGAAAGAGGCCTGACCAATAGCCCCTCAATGTCTTGATCCTGCAGGCTTACCACCAGGACATTGCTCGCCCTGACCTGCGCGATGAACGTGCTGTAGTCAATGACTGTCAGGCCGCTCGATGGCGGAGTAAGATCGGGTGCTGGAAGCCGGCTGCAGATGCCAAAAAGCAGCAGCAACAGCATAGTCAGCAGGACCCCCGTGAGCAGCAATTGTTTCTGTCTTATGAACGTTGTTCGGACCCGTTGTCTGGCCTTTCTTCCCATTTCTCTGTTCACGCCTGGTCTCCTTCCTTTCTCGCCCATACACCCCTTCCAGCGGGTAGAGGTAGAGAGTGCTTGTGCAATCCTGCTTGTGCGTCGTTCGTACGGATCGCATCCCATCGTCAAAGAAACATTTCTGTTCTTTATTAGCATGATATGTGCAGAGAGTGAAAGAAAGCGTCGATGAAACCGTCAAAAAAGCGGCTGACAAATTACCTGGAAGAGAGGATGTGGCCACCAGCGTTTGTGAGGAGCTATCCTACGGGAGTTCCAGTCCCAACTGCGCGAGGACTTCCTCCAGGCCGCTGGGCGAGAAATCGGCGGTGATCGCCGTGATTGCATCGCCTGTCACAAGGAATTCCAGGTGCCTGTACGGTAGGGCTATCTTTGTGCCTGTGGCAGGGATGACAGGCAGTGGTGGCAGAATCAAGTCTGCCGCCTGCGTATCGGTAACGGCGGTGACGAAGAGCACCCTCCAACTGTGCTCCGCCAGGCTCTTTTCAAGTAGGACGTGGCCGTTGAATGACCAGTCCGAGAAAGCTGTTGTGATGGCTTTCATAAAGGCAAGCAACTGCGCTTTGCCTATGGATTGAGGAAGAATTTGCTTGCAGATGACATCGTCCGACAGGTAGGAAGCGAGAGCGTTGGCATCGTGCTCTTCCCAGGCTTGCATGGCAGCTTGTACGATAGTCGTTGCGTGCATTGAAGGTATTCCTTTCCCAAACGCTTCGAATGGCATCCGCTCCTCCCTTTCCCGGAAAAATCAGATCCCGCGTCATAACATGGATTCCCGGCTAGAACGTTTCCTCCAGCCGGGATTCCACGGTGCTCAGCTGTTCGTCAGAGATGAGCGCATCGGTTAACCGCGCCCAGTTCAAGTTTGCTCCACGTAGGTTCGCCGCCATCAAATTCGTCCCAGTCAGGTCGGCCCCGGAGAGGTCGGCATCGGCGAGATTTGCGCTGCGCAGGTCACAAAACGCGAGTTTGGCCTCGATCAGCCTGGCCCCGGAGAGGTCGGCGCTGGCGAGGTTGGCTCCGTTTAAATTGGCCTCGATGAGGTCGGACGCGCTGAGATTGGCATGATGAAGATTGGCCTCTCTCAAATCAGCCGTACTGAGATTGTACTTGCCGAGATCGGCTCCACTCAGGTCAGCGCCATACAGGTCTGGCAATGTGGCAGGATGCAATCGTCTCCATGTATTCCAGCTATCCACTCCTCCCTGCCTCAAAAGCTCCAGGTGTTGCTGGTCCGCCATTATATTCACCGTCTCCTTTCCTCCGATAAGTAAAGTGTCTAGGTACACCTTGCGCCTGGCTGTTGCACTATTGATGTCATCGCATCGGCAGGCGCTACCGCGACATCAAAGCCCCTCTTTATCGGCTACGCCGGGGTACTCAGTGGGTACTTTCCCTCGCAGTTTAGGCCAGGGTGTTGGATACACTCTGGTCAAAGCTTGCGAGGTTTGGTGTGCCAAGCCCTGTTGTGTAGTCCCAGCCCGGTGTTGCGTGATAGTACTGGTTATTGCCGCTTGTGACATCAAAGTAGGCATTTCCTCCAGCATGCTTGTCCGCAACGGCATAATAGAGCCGCGGTGAATAGCCGAAGGTGCCCAGATGCTGAATGGTGTCTTCATTCACCAGCGCCTGACCGGCAGCCCAGATGGGCGCGGCGGCGCTTGTTCCACCAACGGCGCCCCATGAGCCCTGGAAGTAGACGGCCAGATTATCCGCGACCGCTGCCAGGTCTGGCACTTGACGGTCGTTTTGCGAGTATCGATTATTGACTCCGTTGGCGTTTTGCCAGTCTGGACGGTGAAACAGGCTGCTATTGCCTCCACCGGTGCCCCAGCTATTGTTACACTTAAAAATGTTGGGAAAATGCGACCACGCCACCTCATCTGTACGGTTGCCCTGACCATCGACGGACAACTCCGTACCCCCGACCGCTACCGCCCACGGGTCAGTGGCCGGAAAGCTCACCGAAAGGTCTCCGAAGGTCTCGTCGGCAAATGCGCCGCAGTCGCCGCTGGCGACGAAGACGGTCATATGCTCCACCTGCGTCAGCTGTTGCAGGCTGCTATCGAGGGCGCGGACATCGTCGGAGGAGATATCGGCTTCGTCTATGCCCAGGCTGATGCTTACCACACTGCCCGCATTCGCGTTGGCGGTATTATCATTGAGGATATGCTGCAATTCATCATTCACCTGGGTCCAGGGATCGTCATTGGTATTGCCATCAGTTTGGTACACCTTGATAGAAGCGGCTGGGGCCAGACCTGCGACCATTTGTACGTCCAGCGTCGATTCGCCCTCCGCATCCGACGGGCCGCCATCGACGTTGATGAACGAGAGATGCCCCTTGAAGTGAATACAACTCAAGTAATTCTGAATATCATCAGGGTACGAGCCGTCCGTCTCCACGAGGTTGATGGTCATATTCTCCCCATGCAGGCCGTGCTGATAGAGGGGAGTGTAGCCGTAGGCCGTGGCTACGTCACTTGGAAAAAGCGTCTGGTCATCAGGGCTACAATCCTGTGCTTCATGCTGGGATAGGTGTGATGCTTGAGGATAGGTGATATTTAGGGCGTGCCTGGGGTGTAGGCTGTAGTTGTCCAACCCGCTAATGGCGTCGATAGTTTGGGCGAAATCTGTAGGTACTTTGGGTGGAGTTGCAGGCGCGTAGAATGTACGTCCTTTGTACTGGTGGATGACGAACTTCGTTTGCAGCACTTTCGCCAGGGTGCCGGCCTGAGCTTGAATGGAGAGGTGTGTGCGCAACTTGCTCAGGCTCAAGGTGATTCCCTGGGGGTGAAAGAACTGTTTGATTTTTTGGTAGGTGGCATCATCTATGCCGAGACGATTGGCCAGGACCTCCAGATTAGAACGCTGCCCCGGTTGGAGCTTCTGATGATCAGCCTGGCTGAGTAGCCGGGGATCTATTTTGAAGGTGACGCCGACGTGCAACACTGTCGCGTCAGGCAATGGACCTTTCACAGGCGATTGCAGCGCAGCAACCGGGATGCCCAGATTAAGCGACACGTACTGAGGAGGCGCGCTCTGATTACAACTGACCAGTGACGCGAGAGAGAAGAACAGCGTGAGTAACAGCGCAGATGGATGAACTACCTTCGCGCGATAGGGTTTCCGCAAGGATTTCATAGTATAACCCTCATAACTTTCTTTGGGATATAACTGCCTAGTGGGTGACGAGCTTGCCGATCAAAAAGCCTGCGAGCGCGGCAGCAGTTGCGATACCTAGCGTTTGTAGCGCAGCGAGCACAACGTTGCGGTGTCCTACCAGGCCGCGTCCCACACCCAATAGTAGCAAGAGTATGGCCGTGATGATGAGCGAGACAAGGCGCGCGTTCGCCAGGGGAAGCAATGCGAATGGAACGACAGGAACGGATGCCGCAAACAGGTCGGAGAAAAACATCCATGCAGACTGTACAAATGGATTCTTCTGTTCCGTACTTCCAAGCTGGAGTTCAGTGGCCGCCTCGACATGGAGCAATATCTTGGGGTGACGAGCCAGCGCATCGACGATCGCCGCGGTGTCCTGCTCGTTAAAACCGGCAGTGTGCAGCCGGTCCCTGACTTCCTGTTGCTCTCCCGCCAGGTTGTTGTCGATCTCCGATTGCTCGTGGGCCAGTTTTGCTTTTGCCTGATCATTGGTCGACTCCACATCCAGAAACGTCCCGGCCATCATCGAGACGGCGGCGGAAATGGCTCCTGTTGCCCCGGCAAGCAAGACGACGGAACTGCTGGTCGTGCTACTGGCGACGCCGAACACCAGGCCGAGGATGGAAACGGTCCCATCCTCCATCCCGAAGACGATGTCGCCAATAGAGTCGTAAAAGGATTTCCCAACGGCTTGCAGAAACGACTTCCCCTGCGTGCTCTTGCCTGTGACCATGCTATGCGTACCTCTCTTTTTTCTCTCTGTCGTGAGTAGATACATTCACGGACTTCATTTGGAGCATCATGAAGCAATATTAGTTGTCTTGAGCGTACCAATTGTGCGTGAAGAAATGCGTTTGCCGGAGCGTCAAAAAGCACTCCTTGACTCCAGTGGGGCAAGAAACGTATACTACGAGAGCACTCTGAGCTTTTTGACGCTTCCGACCACGCTTTTTGCTACGCTCTGCGAATAGTATTGAATTATCCTTACCTATCGCCCTATTGGCCTCATACATAGTGTGCTCGTTGTCCTCTCTCTTGGGAGGCTTAGAGCAATACACCACGTTCTGCTTTTACCTTTGCAATCAAGAAAGCGAGTTGGACATGTTGAACATGCGAGGACGAACAGATGTCCTGTTCAAGAGGCTCTCTGGGCTGTCTCTCCTACGCCTGGTAGGGAAAGTCATCCTGGGTGTATTGACAGTGCAGGTCCTGACCGCAGTAGTCCTGCTTATCATCGCCGCGTTGGGAAAACGGCGCAAACACGAAATAAGCTTTCCCCATGAACCCTTCGAGGAAGTGCGTGTTGGCGAGAATGTCCTCCAACTGTATCCCTACGGGCGCGATCTCTACGATGCGATGCTAGAGGCAATCGATGCGGCACAGGAGAGCATCTATTTAGAAACCTTCATCTGGAAAGATGATGCCATTGGCCAGGAATTTCAAACGCACCTGACACGGAAGGCGGCAGAGGGTGTGGCGGTCTATGTCATCTTTGATCGTTTTGGCAATCTTGTGGTTCCACAAGCCTTCAAATCGTCTTTTGTCCCACCGATGCATGTGCTCGAATACAGTGCTCTCCGCCGTCCGTGGCATCTGCTTGATCCCCGTCGCTTCGCACTAGACCACCGCAAACTGCTCATCGTCGACGGCAAGACGAGCTTTATCGGGGGCTACAATATCGGCTCGGTCTACGCGACGCAGTGGCGCGATACGCACCTGGGCCTGCGTGGCCCGGTGGCGGCGGAACTCGCCCGATCCTTCGTTGCCTTCTGGAATCGCTTCTGCCCGGCAAACGAGAGGATCACGCATCGGCATCACAGCAGCGTTGACTCGCGTATCACCGTCAGTCAGAATGAGGCCATGCGCCTGTCTTTCCCCATTCGCGATCTCTACATCGCTGCGATTGATGAGGCAGAGCAGTTCATCTTCCTCACGACTGCCTACTTCGTGCCCGACCGGATGCTCCTTGAAGCGCTGAAGGCGGCTGTCAGGCGCGGCGTCGATGTGCGGGTGCTTGTACCCTGGGACTCCAACCATATTGTGGCCAACTGGATTACGCATAGCTACTTTACTGACTGCCTGCAAGCCGGAATTCGCATCTTTGGCTACCGCTATACCATGCTGCACGCGAAGACCTGTACCATCGATGGAGCGTGGTCAACGGTCGGAACATGCAATCTCGATCGGTTGAGCCTGGTCGGGAACTATGAAATCAATGTCGCGATCTACAGTGCAGCGTTTGCCCAACAATTGTCCGCGCTCTTCGCAGAAGATACGGCCGAGAGGTTTGAACTGACCATGGAGCAGTGGAAGAGTCGACCGTGGTATAACAAAGTGAGCGAGCGCATCCTGGCTCCCCTGCGTTTTATGATGTGAGGGACTCCCTCTCTGGCAGGAACACCCTCGATGAACTGCGAAGCTTGTACTATTGCCGAATGCAAGAGCAGATCGCTGCAATATGGCAGGCCGTAGGAGCAGAGCAATGTGCCGCTCTGGTCGCACAGGTGAAACCACGGATGCGCAGTCCGTGACAAGAGCCGTACAAGAGCGAGCGCTCCTGGAGGACCGATATGACAACCAACCAGCACGTGGTTCCATCCGAATGGGCGCCGCTGCAGATCGCTGCTTTCCGCGCCATCTGGTTCGCCTCCCTGGCGGCAAATGTCGGGACGTGGTTCCAAAATGTGGGTGGCGTGTGGCTCATGACGAGTTTCACCGCGTCTCCCCTCTTGATCGCGCTGATGCAGACGGCGACGACGTTGCCCGTTTTTCTCGTGGGCTTGCCCGCCGGGGCGCTCGCCGATATCGTGAACCGCCGCCGCCTGCTGCTCGCCACGCAGGGTCTGATCCTGGCCGCCGCCGCCGCACTGAGCATCCTGACCTTTACCGGGCTCATGAACGCGCCCCTGCTGCTGGGCTTCACCTTTGTGCTCGGCCTGGGCGCGATCCTGGCGAATCCGGCCTGGCAAGCGGTCAACGCGGAACTCGTTCCACCCGATGAACTGCCCGCGGCAGTCACCTTGAGCAGCGTCTCCTACAACCTGGCGCGCGCGGTGGGCCCGGCATTAGCAGGCCTCATAATCGCGGTGGCGGGCCCGGCCGCGGTGTTCCTCCTCAACGCCATCGCCTTCTTGTACGTGGTGGTGATGCTCTTTCGCTGGCACCCGGCTCCCCACAGAGCGGTCTTGCCCGCCGAACGCCTGGTCGGCGCCATGAGGACGGGAGTGCGCTTTGTGCAGAACTCACCGGAGATGCAGACCGTCCTGATACGCACCTTCTGCTTTATCTTTTTCATCAGTGGACTCTGGGCGCTGCTGCCAGTGATCGTCAGCCAGGATCTGCGCCTTGGCGCGCCTGGGTACGGGCTGCTGCTCGGCTGCATCGGCGTAGGTGCGGTGGTGGGTGCTGCCGTGCTGCCGCAGATCCAGCGCAAGATTCCCGTCGTCGATCGTCAGGTGATCATCTCCACGGTCGTTCTGGCCCTGGTGATGATCGCGCTCGGCTATCTGCGCAACCTGCTCCTGCTCTGCCTGATCGTAACCATCGGGGGGATCGCCTGGATTATGCTGGTGTCCTCCTTCAACGTGGCCGCCCAGGAGGCCTCGCCCACCTGGGTACGCGCCCGGGCGCTGGGTTCTTACCTGGTCGTCTACCAGGGCGGGACCGCTATTGGCAGCCTGCTCTGGGGTACGGTCGCGGCTCGCCTGGGTGATCCCCTGGCGATCTCGCTGGCAGCGCTTGGGGCCGTCGTGGGGCTTGCTGCGGGACTGCGCTGGCCATTAGCGGACAGCGAAAACAAGGATCTGCGACCCTGGCACGTCTCGGTGCCCAGATTGCTCATCGAACCTCGCCTGCAAGAAGGTCCTGTCATGGTGCAGATCGAGTACTGCGTCGAGCCGCAGCAGGCCGAGGACTTTCTGCGCGCCATGCGAGAGGTACGCCGCATGCGCGAACGAGATGGCGCCTTCGGCTGGTTCCTGGCGCGCGATCCGGCCGATGAAGAGCGCCACATCGAGGCGTTTATGGCCGAGTCGTGGCTGGACTACCTGCGCCAGCTCGAGCGCATGACCAACGCCGATCATGCTATAGAAGACGACGCTCGTTCTTTTCACCAGAGCGGTGTGCCCCCAACCGTCACCCCCCTTATCGGTGAGCACCCAAACTGGCAGGGTGCTCCAGAGAGAGTGGGCTAGGCGAATGGCGATCGCAAATTAGAACGCCGCCTTCCTGTATTGGATGCGCAGGAGATCCATTCCAAATAAGAGCGTCACTGATGGCTCTCCCAATGTTTTTTCACTGCCATTTACACACTTGACAGGTGGCAAGAAGATTTCCCAATCCGTTCACGCTTCGCATAATAGCGACAGCCTGTTGAAAAACCCTCTGGAAGAGCTTATCTGTACGGGAGGAGAGTATGCCCGAACTCTTCCTGTCACCAGTGCCCAGATCAACTCAAAGGAGATTTTGAGAGGGCAAGAAAGAAGCAGAAGGAAGCCAAAAAGAAGGGAAGATGCTGCATCTGCCGCTCCCTCGGGCCATGGACGGCGTCCCCATCGCCGTTTCTTGAGCAGCCGCTTCAAATTTTGCCCAGCCGCTCGCATGAGCGCTTCACACTTGACGCACCAGAGTCGTCGGAGACGAAAGCGCCGCATGCCATGCCAGTCTTTGCCCGAAGCCTATAACGGTTCCACCCAGCCGCTGCGCTTGCGCATGGCTTTTTGATACGGCTCGGTCGTATGAGAGGCGCGGACCCGCTGGAGGTACTCCTCATCGAAGCTGCGTCGGAGGGATCGTCCCTGCTCACTGGTGGTGCAGTGCTCTTTGAGAGGACAAGCATTGCAAGTAGCTGCATCAGCTCGATACTGCTTGGTCCGTTCGGTGTAGCGGTACATGTCCAGACGCAGCACGGCTCCGTTTGGGCAGGTATAGGCATCCTGTTCGGGATCATACTGGAACTCCCGCTGTCCGTAGAACGGAGTCCGTTGGTCAAAGTCGGGCAAGGGAACGTAGGCACGAATGCGCTCGTGTTCAAGCGCCACGATATTGTCGACGGGTCCGTAGGTCGTGTCCCCGGTTGCCTGGCGCGGCCACAGTTTCCAGCGGAAGCGCGCGCGGAAGACGCGGACCCTCGCATGGGTTGGTTTTCCATGACTTCCGAGGGAGTCACCAACACGGCCATGATGATCCGCGCCTTGCCACCATCCACCACGTAGTGGGTGTGGTAGCCCAAATGACGTCCCTCCCCTTTGGTGGGCATGACCGTGGCGTCCGGATCGGTGGTACTGACCACGAAGTCGGCCATGCGTCGGTAGGGTCCCCGGATGACCCCACGGTCCGGCTTTCCCACCTGGAGGGTCCAGTCATGACGCTCCTTATTGGTCCTGGCCCAGTCCTGCCGGGTGCTGTCTTCCAAGGAGACAGGAAGTGGGACAGGAACCGCGACTGTGGATTCACAAACAGGGATGGGAGGCGCTAGTGCCTCGCTGAGTGGAGTTGTCTCTTCATGGATCGCCTCTAGAGGCGAGGGTCCCGCTTCGCTTGTGAGGAGGGATGGCTCCGCATCAGCAGCAGGCTCTGGCTCTTCTTGCCCTTCGGTGGCGAAGAGTTCTCGCAGATGTCTCTCGACGGCAAAGCGTGGCTTGACTGACTCCATCGAGGCATTGGTATTGACGGATGCCTGGCATCGACATAGAGTTCCTTGCCCCAGACCAGTCCTGGAGGCTTTCATTGGTCGACGATGGCCTCAAAGAAGCGACGGAACAACTCCACGCCAGAGCGGGTGCGAAGGCGTGTGAGGCTGGAGTGGTCAGGCAGTGACTCGCCCAAGTCGTATCCCAAGTACCAGCGGACGCTGAGCCGATCGTCCGCATGACGCATCAGGAGTCGCTCCGAGCGGATGCCCTCGAAAAACATGACGAGTTGCAACTTGAAGAAAACGACGGATCGACAGAAGGACGCCCGCCCCCCGCATAGGTCTCGTGCACAAACTCCCGCACAAAGGAGAGGTCAAGTGTCCGATCGAGATGGCGATAGA
>WNGN01000377.1_pt1 | contig 40771 bp, 33 predicted proteins | sample 5400561 | NCBI WGS metagenome assembly WNGN01 (sample SAMN13153379, study PRJNA577476) | soil metagenome | isolation source: 115 cm soil or saprolite under Garry oak tree replicate 2 | place: USA:California | collected 2016-06-15 | reverse complement strand
CGCATCTTCATCGTGATGGCATCGCGTCGACTGAACAGCGACCGCTTCTTGGCCGAGGACTTCACGCCAGGGGTCTACACCCAGGTCGGCATGGATTGGATCCGCGACAATACGATGTCAACGGTCCTGTTGCGTCACTACCCGCACCTGCGTTCAGCCCTGCACGGCGTCGATAATGCCTTCACGCCATGGCCCGGGACAAATGTCTGACTAAGATTCCTAAGCCAAAAGGCGAGGAGGATAAATATGGTAACTCTCACCAGGAGCCAGGCTCTCACATCACTTATCTGGGTTCGCTTCATCATAGGCGCGATCAGCTGGTTCCTTCCTTCAGTGATGGCCAGGATGATGTTGATTGACGCCGGGGCCAATCCAGCACTGGCATACGCCCTACGACTCTTCGGCGTCCGCGACGTGCTGATGGGCGTGTTGATACAGGCTCCCCAAGGTGACGCTCTCGACCAGCAACTATACATTAGCGTCGCCATCGACCTTATCGATGTTGTCGCCTCGGGGACCGCTGGTTTCACAGGTCACATATCGAAACGAGCTGCCATTCTTTGCTGTGGTGCAAGCCTGGTCGGGGCATCGCTGGGCGCGGCTTCCCTCGGCAAGGGACCACTGTCCAGGAAGGCATTGGCGCATCGAGTGAAAGCCATTGAAGGCTAGAGTTTCCTTCATGAGTAAGTCGTCGATTGTGCGGGTCCGGTACTTCCTTGCATCGCTGCTGACTGTAGGTAGATACGCTAGCATCGTTGCAGCGATGGATTTCAAATTGCGCCTGACTAGCTGCAGGGCAGCATTCGATCATATGGAGCAGCGGCTATGAGAATTAAAAAACGCATCAACGATTTGTTCCTCGCGCTCTTCTATTTTGAGCGCCGGATCGATCCCTATTACCGGGATACCTTTGATAAAATTTTCAGGAAACCGATCTCTGCACTGGCGCAGGCCCTTATCAATTTTAAGAGAAAAGACGACCATTTGCAGATAAGCGAAGAAAAGCTCTTGCCCAATGAAAAAGAAATTACTGACTTGATCATCAAACAGATGGCTTTGTTCACGTACGAACATTATAAAAATAGCTTTGCCCTGCGTGCCGGGAATACGAAAACGTATGGTGTTGTAAAGGGAGAGTTCGAGGTTCTGCCTGACCTCGCCGACAACTTGCGACAAGGTGTTTTTAGATACCCCAAAACATATCCTGCCTGGGTAAGATTCGCTGGACCAGGACCTTTAGCGCCTCCCGATATGAAGGATAACGGAGTACTGAGTATAGGAATAAAACTCATGGGTGTAGAGGGCGATAAACTCCTCGACGACGAAAAATGGACGCAGGATTTCACCGGTATCAGCGCGCCAACCTTTACGACGCCAAACATCGTAGAGAATCTCAAATTGCAGAGGCATGTATACGAAGGAACGCCTCTTTTCTACTTTATCAATCCCTTTGATTCCCACTTTTTAGATGCAATCATGCAAGGTCTGTATTCCAAGACCCAAACCAGCCCCTTAGAAGTGCCATATTTTAGTTGTGTGGCCTACCTGTTTGGCGATGGACAGGCCATTCACTACTCGATCAAACCTTGTTCCGATGAGAAAAGTAAGATACCCGGGAAACCGTCAGCCAATTATCTAAGAGAAGCAATGGTTAACACTCTTAGCACAAAAGAAGTATACTTCGATTTCATGATTCAATTCCAGACCGATGCCTACAGGATGCCAATTGAAAATGCATCCGTGGAGTGGCCGGAAAAGCTGTCGCCTTTTATACCAGTTGCAAGGTTGCGCCTACCAGAGCAGCGATTTGATTCGAGAGATCAACTTACTTTCGCCGAGAACTTATCATACAACCCATGGCATTGCATAGCGGAGCACCGTCCATTAGGAAACCAGAGCAGAGCCAGGAAATCTATTTATTACGAATTGTCAGGACTCCGGCAATCTATGAATAAAGAAGCAAGGATAGAGCCAACCGGTGCTGAAGTGTTTAAAGCAGATCCTTGACTTCTATGAAGATCTCGCTCGACCGCCAGGGCAAGGATCTGCTCTTCGACCATCTACACGCCTTCCCTTTGGCGAAGCTCCTCCTCCGAAGGCGGTGCCAGACGTATTTCGCACCAGCTCTCAACGCACTTCAGCAGTGAGTTGGGATCAACGTGCTGTTCGGCAAGCAAACGTCCCAACGCTTCTGGCCTCAGGAGACATTGCAGGAGTCGGCACAACGCCTCGTCCTGGCCTCGTGTGGAAGGACCACTCTTTGGGAATGGATTGTCACCACCCGTCACAACTGCCCCTGACAGCAACTGCTCGCGCGTGAATGGCAGTCCACGCATCGTTACGCCTGAGGCAACCACATGGAAGCGATACACGCCCTGAAAAGGCGCAACCGTGCTGGCCTGGAAAACACCTGACTCCCCTTCGACCAGGAAAAGTGTTGTCTGTGTGCCGTCGGGACGCTGCAGCTAGAAAAATTTAGAAGGAGGCTTGAATTACGTCAATAATAATAGAGGGTGGTAAGGATCTAACTGTTATTGGTGTAACATTTCAGTAAACATTATAGTAAAGCCTGTAACACTTCCCGATAGTCGGCGGAAGGGGGTGTAAAAAAATGAACACATTACAATCGCAGCAGCAGTCACAAACAATGTCTCAGCGTCACCTTTACCCCGTGAAACTGCTTGCAACACTTGCTATTGCTTCTGTAGTCTCGATGCTTCTGATCTCTGGTGATTTTTTCTTTCAGAGTAGCCTCGGCTGGGCAAGCGGTCCGTTAGCCATCATGGGCTTCACGATCTACCTGCTGGTAATTGCTGCCGTCACGGTAGTTGACTGGCGTGGTTTTCTAACTATGAATGGATTTCTGAAATGGAAGTCTCTGACAGGTCGGCAAAGGCTTTTTGTCGGATGCCTTTTTGTAGTGTTGAATGTATTCTTTCTCGGTCTCTACTTACTGCAAGCGTACCAAAAGTACCGTTACTACTGGCAGTTAGAGCCGTTAAGACAGAAACTCAGGATAGCCAAGCAAGAAGCCGCACTTGGGATGATTCCGCAAACCGATGGTAACTGTCACAAATGTCATCAGCCACTGCAATTGGGCGCAGAGTTTTGTGTCTATTGCAGGGAAAGAGTGGTGGAACAGCCTCGCATCTGTCCAGTATGTTATGCCAGGACCCTACCAGATGCCAGGTGGTGCCCTGAGTGCGTCACACAACTTGATACGACTGTCTAGTCACATGACAAAATAATGAGTTGAGGACCTTCCTTTCTACCCAAAAAGCGGCTTGAGTGCGCCTGGCTCAAGCCGCTTTTGGGTAGTTCTTGGGGGGTTCTTTCCTCTCCTCAGAACAAGTGCGGTGGATAGTTGGACTCACATTCCTCATTTTACGTCAGAGCCGGAGTCCACTTCGGTATACTCCAACGAAATCGGCCCAACCCGCTTGCTCGCTGTAAGCTGGCCACGATAAGGCGCTCGATATGTCCCCGATGTAGGGGCAACATCATAGTAATCTCGCCCAACGGCGACAGTAATATAGTGCAGATCAGTCTCGCAGCTATGCGTCGGGTCCAATGCCAGCGCAATGGCTTCTCCCGGACGATCGGGCGCGGGTAGCAGCGCCTCGACCCAGGCATGTGTACCCCCTTCGCCCAACAGGTGGCCGGAGACATAGCGCGCCGGCAGTCCGCAGAGGCGACAGAGCGTCAGCATGACATGGGCGGAGTCCTGGCAGACTCCGCGCCCCAGCGAGAGTGTCTGCGCAGCCGTCGTATGGATATCTGTCACACCCTGCTCATAGCTGAGTGCGTTGTGGACCCAGTCGTTGATGCGCCTGGCCAGGGCCGCTGGCTGCTGTCGCGCATAATCCCCCTCGCCAAGTGCAGCACCGACCTTTCGGAGGGCATCATCGGGCTGCGTAAGCGCCGAAGGCTCAAGGTAACGTGGATCCGAAAGCGCAGCGCCAGGAAGAAAGTGCGGCCCATGATCTGCAAATCGTTCGACGACGATCCACGCTTCAAAGTCAATGGAACGTTCAATGGAGGGAATGTACAGGTTAATCACCCGATTTGCATACTCATCAACCTCGCTGAACGTCTCGGTAACATCGGCAGAAACATCCAGGCGATGCACGATACACCTCTGATCACCGTAAATCTCTGGTGGAACAATCAATAAATGCTGCTTCAGGTCGCGGACAGGACCAGGGTAATCATAGCGAAAGTGCTGGTGAATGAGGTACGCTGTGCGTTGTACGCGCTCCCACTCGATCCCCTGGATGTCCAGGAGATCAAGGGCAGCAATCTGCGTTTCAATGTCCACTGGTTCTTGATTCATGCTTCTATTACAAACCACGGATCAATTTTATCATCGTTCGTCCTCGTGTATAGTAGGGATGACCCTTGCGGTCATCCTAGCCCCCTCATCCCCTACCGCACCATCGTGATCGGGAAGTGCCTCATCGGCCCATACCGTCATTTGCGCGAGACGCGGCGACCCGTAGGTCGTCACCATTGCCACATCCAGGGCGTCACGCCCTCGACCAACCAGCACGCGTCCAATGCGGGGTTCATTGTTGCGCGGATCGAAGGTCCACCAGCGCCCCGAAAGGTATACCTCCATCCAGGCACAGAAATCCATAGGAGCATCCGGCGGTGGAACTCCTATATCTGGCAGGTAGCCGAACACATAACGAGCAGGAATGTTGAGCGCCCGGCAAAATGTCACTGCCAGGTGCGCGAAATCGCGGCATACGCCAACCCCTGCCGCGCACACATCTGCGGCAGTTGTGAGTGAGTTACTGGTGCCATACTGGAAGCGTATATTGCCGTGTACCCAGTCGCAGACAGCCTGCACGCGCGCCCAACCGGGTTCAATAGCGCCGAAAAGTTGCCAGGCCATATCCGAGAGTACATCCGAAAGGCAGAAGCGGCTTGGTAACGTGTAGTGAAGTACCTCATCGGGCAGCGCTTCCACGGGAAGCACCACAGCGTCAGGCGCGACCTCGTCCACAAGCCCTGATACCTCAATCGTAGCATCGTAGTGAAGTACCTGGCTGCCTGAAGGTATCACCATGCGCTGGCAGCTATTGCCATACAGATCAGTAAAGGCATGGAGAGCGAGCGGCGGCGTGAGCTGCCATGCCTCATGCAGGATACGCTGCTCCGCATCTTGATGCGGCTGCACCTGCATGGTAGCTGGCGTGGGCCAGGTAGCCTCGTAACGAAATTCGCACCCAACTCTGATTTGCATCATTTTTCCGATCCCTTCTCTTACCTCGATAATAGTTCATACTTTCTCGATTATACGCTATTGGCGGACAGCAAAGCTAGCTTGCCTCAAGCTTGACACCCTCATCAGTTGCAAGGTACTATTGACACTATACTGATATCCTGTCCGATGGAGACTCTCCGGCGCTGGTGCCCCTGAACCCGTGATAGCAAGCATTTATTTCGTCGGTCAGAAAGCATAGGAACCTCGCTCATGATAGTGCCTGATACACCTGATACTACAGGACAGCCCATGTTGCCGCCTCCTTTCTCGAATTATACACTGGATGCTGCCTACGACGAGATGCTAGGCTCTGATGGCAGGCCGCGACCTCATTACCAGGAGTTGTTTCATCGTCTGCTGGAGATGCCTGCCGAGACGCTCTACCAGAGGCAGCAAGCAGCGAATACTGCGTTCATGAATCAGGGTATCACCTTTACCGTTTATGGAAATGACGAGGGAACGGAACGTATCTGGCCCTATGATCTGTTGCCTCGCATCATCACCAGCGAAGAGTGGCAAACCATCGAGCGGGGCTTAACGCAGCGTATCACCGCCCTCAACCTGTTTCTTAAAGATATTTACTTTGATGGGCGCATACTGTCTGACGAAGTTGTACCGCGCTGGCTTATCTATAGCTGCAAACACTTCCGGCGTGAAATGCGCGGCATACACGTTCCACACGACATCTACGTTGCAGTTGATGGGACAGACCTTGTACGTTTGCCCGATGGGCGTTTCACCGTCTTAGAGGATAATCTGCGCGTACCGAGCGGCGTCTCTTACATGCTTGCCAATCGGCAGGTTATGAAACGCACCTTCCCCTCACTATTTGGCAGTTACGACGTCCTTCCCATCGACCACTATGGACAGGCGTTGCTCAGCACGCTGCTGTCACTGGCCCCGACTGGGCGGCCTGATCCAGTGATCGTGTTGCTCACTCCGGGCGTCTATAATTCCGCGTATTTTGAACATGCCTTTCTCGCGCGCCAGATGGGCATCGAACTGGTCGAGGGACGCGATCTGCTCGTACATGATAACATTGTTTATATGCGCACAACCGCTGGTCTGAGGCGCATTGACGTGATCTACAGGCGCATTGATGACGACTACCTTGACCCGCTTGCCTTTCAACCTGACTCTACATTGGGGGTACCAGGCCTGTTGAATGCCTATCGCGCGGGGAACGTCGCGCTGGCTAATGCCATCGGCACAGGAGTCGCCGACGATAAGGCCATCTACGCCTATGTCCCCGCCATCATTCGCTACTACCTCGGCGAAGAACCCATTCTTCCAAACGTCGAGACCTATCTGCTGAGCGACGAAAAGCAGCAAAAATATGTCCTTGAACACTTTGAGGAACTCGTTATCAAAGCGGTTGGAGAATCCGGCGGCTATGGCATGTTGATCGGTCCATACAGTACAGCTGCTCAGCGCGCAGCCTTCCGCCAGCAGGTAATCGCCAACCCACGCAACTACATCGCGCAACCAACGCTAGCTCTTTCGCGCGCGCCCTGTATTATTGATAATCAAATTGAGCCGCGCCATGTCGATCTCCGCCCCTTTGTACTCTTTGGCGAGCAAGTCACCATTGTCGCCGGAGGCCTGACCCGTGTCGCCCTCAAGCGAGGCTCTTTGGTGGTGAATTCCTCCCAAGGTGGAGGGAGCAAAGATACATGGGTGCTGGTAGGACCTGTAACAGAAGTCAATCAGTGAGGTGAGATCATGCTTTCAAGAGTCGCCGAAAGTCTCTACTGGATGAGCCGCTACCTGGAACGAGCGGAACACACAGCGCGCCTCATCGATGTACATCTGACCCAGATGCTCGACCATGCAGGCGGAGATGCTAGCCTGCGCTGGCAGCGACTCCTACGTAGCCTGCGCACACCACAGCCCGCAGGGGAAATCGATGCCTATAGCATTACGCACGCACTGACCTTTGATGAGGCCAACACCTCATCCATTGAGTCCTGCATCGAATCCGCACGCGAAAATGCACGGCAGGTGCGCGAGCAGATCAGCTCTGAGATGTGGGAGCAGCTCAACCGTCTCTTCTTGCGGGTGAAACAGACCAGTATGGAACAGATCTGGCACGCGGAGCCACACAGATTCCTGAACAGCGTGAAAGAGAACATTTATCTCTTCCAGGGCATTACCGATGCGACTATGAGCCACAGCGAAGGCTGGCACTTTATTCGCGTCGGGCGCTTTCTCGAACGCACTACAGCTACCGCCGCCTTGCTGGATACGCACTTCTCTGTATTCCTGACTGAACAAACCGAATATGAGGGTGAGCCCCTCGACTACCTGAGTTGGGTGGAATTGCTGCGTTCGTGCGCCTCGTTTGAAGCATATTGCAAAGTCTATACGGCAACGATTCGTCCCGCCCAGATCGCCGAGTTCCTGCTGTTAAATGCCGAAGCTCCGCGTTCGATTCGTTTTGCTTGCGCGATGATGCAGGGGGCGCTTCAAGCAATCGCAAAAACAACCGCCGCGCGCAACCCAGGACGCGCCGAGCGTCTCGCCGGTCGCCTGCGCGCAACGCTCGACTACGACCAGATCGAGGAGATTCTCAGCGGCGATATACACGAGTACCTGGAGAGCATCCAGCGCCAGTGTGCGCTTATTCATAGTGGCATCTACCAGGTCTATATTGCCTATCCAATTGAGGGCGCCCTCACATCTCGCGGCGCGGCTCAAGCGTAGGGACAGGAGACAAACAAATGTATTACACCATTCGCCACACGACACGCTTTCGCTATAGCGCACCAATCAACGAAAGTATCATGGAAGTGCGCATCCAGCCACGCAGTGAGGGCAATCAGTATTGCCTGGATTTTCAACTACATACCAGCCCCCGCGCGCACATTATGAACTACCGGGGAGAATTTGGCAACCGCGTACATCATTTCGACATCCCCAATTCCCATAATCAACTCACCATCACTGCCCAGGCGCTGGTCGATGTAACCGCACCTTCGCCGCTACCTGAGGCGCTGACCCCGCAGGCCTGGGATGAACTGGACGCACTTACCGGGAGTGACGACTATTGGGATACCTTGATGCCGAGCCGCTTTGCCAATCCGAGCGAGCTTCTCTATGAGCTGGCACATGAACTGGATGTGCGGCGGCGAGATGATCCACTGACGGTATTGCGTGATTTGAACAGCGCCATTTACCGAACCTTCGAATACTCACCTAAAACGACTCGCGTCGATTCACCAATTGATGAGGCTTTGAGCCTGCGCAAGGGAGTGTGCCAGGACTTAGCGCATATTATGATTACGTTGGCCCGTCACCTGCAAATTCCATGCCGCTACGTCAGCGGTTACCTGTATCGCGGCGAGGGACGTTCCACCGGTGAAGCCACTCACGCCTGGGTTGAGGCATATTTACCCGATCTGGGCTGGGTTGGCTTTGACCCCACCAACAATACCGTAACCGATGAGCGACACGTGCGTGTTGCAATTGGCCGAGACTACGCCGACGTACCCCCCACGCGCGGCGTTTTTCGGGGAAAAGCCGAGAGCGAGCTGGCCGTCACAGTACGCATAGCCCCCTCACAGATATCGCTCACCGATGAATTACCACTGGAGCCACCCACCTTGATGCCTTCAGCTAATGAAATGGACGAACGAGACCAGGTGCAGCAGCAGATTGTCCCACAACAACAGTAGTTGTATTGGTCTATCAACTTGACAAGATAAATCTTCGTGTCTATCATGCTAAAAGATCGGCATACATTTCTCAAGCACAGTCTGTGACTGTCTTGTGTCATCCTCCTTTGTATGTCGTACTACCACCTTTCCGAGGGGAGAAAGAGAGATCATGACCTACTTACCGCGTCGTCTCGTTACCGCAGTTGTCAGCATTGCTCTTGTGCTCGCATTGAGCCAGCTGTTTCCTCAGAGTGGAGGATTATCAGTTCAAGCGCAAGCAAGTCAACCACTGATGCAACTGTCCATAAACTATTCATTTTACGGCTCCAAACACAGCTGGATGTACACCGCGACCAACGATTGGTACCAGCACCAGGGGAATTGGTGTGGAATTGCCAACATCCGTGCCATACAGGTGTACGACTGGCTCTATTACAATGGTAAGGCACCTGGGTGGGATAACTCCCAGGAGGCCATTCACAGCCGGCTCAATGCGTATTCGAGCCCCTGGGGGTCCGGTGGAGGATATGTCCAGTCGGATATTAGTCGCGATTTTGGTACTGATCCCCACTCGATTGCCTATGGGGCGTGGTACGATACGCCCGTGAGCACCAGCTCTCAGCCGTACTGGTTCCACAACTGGATCTACCGCACTAGCAGCACGACCGCCACGTACGACTTCAGCACTGATTTCGGCAGGAACACCGTCTCCCACAACGATCCCATCAGCATCACTATCGATGGAGCCTACCACTCGTTCGTCGTCGATGGCGTGTGGGCCTCCAGCGACCCCTCTTATCCTGGGGCGACCTTAAGCGCGATCGATACCTGGGATCCCTGGCTCAATCACGCTAACCACTCAGTGGATGGCACCCACCCCTACAACCAGACCCAGAACCAGGTCTGGTCGCTCACCGATTGGACAACCAATCGCCTGATGTGGGGGCAGGGCTACAATTCCAACAACGGGTCCGATCCCGAACCGGATACGTCCAAACACTACTACGTGCCGCCGTTCAACAGTTACGGGGTCCCCTACCACTGGAACACGTACTTCGTCACCATTGAGCAAGACCGCATCAACGACGCCTCCACCTCGCATGACTACGCCATCGATCAGAATGGGCATTTGGCGCCGCATAACTGAGGTAGTACGCAGATTCACAATGAAGGCAATAGCCATACATTCTGTAAAATACGCAGAACAAAGAAAGGAAACAGCGAGCGATGTCATACTCCAGGAGACGAACCGGGGGAAGAAGTTCTGGCAAATACAATCGCACGAGATTGCACCTTCGAAAACATCCTGTGATGAGGGATCGCAAGCGCTCAAGAGGAAACGGTTTCTCGAGGTTGCTCGGGATTGGACTGGCAGGTATGTTCGTGCTCGGCCTCTTGCTCATCTCGCTCATGATCATAATCGGACACGGAAGTAGTACTGCTGACGCTTCAGGAAAAGGGACAACATCAGGCATAGCTCCAGGATATGGATCGCTCAACCATCCAAAGGGGACATGTGGCAATGCCGATCAGGCCCCCTGTCCAGCTGTCGACCCAGGGTGGTTCTCCGTCGGAGCCGAGTCGCCAACTGCCGTTGCATCGGCGATCACCAGCAGCCGAGAGTTTATTGCTCTCGCCAGTCAGTACGGGGTTACATCCCTTGATATGCCGGCGCTGGTGCATGCCTACGGAGCGTATACGGGCATAGACTACTACGATGACGACCACTGGGTCGTCTCCGCGCGCAATAGCATGGGAATGCGATGCGGCCTCTTCGACTTCGTCTATGATCGTGTGCACTCACGCATGCGCTTCTCCTCGTATGGGGTGCTTACCGCTCTGGACCCCCATGCCCGCCAGTCCTTTCCCTACGTGTCATCCTCAGTCGCGCTGTCGCATTTGCAGAGCCAGGGCAGGCTCGACGTGTTGGCAGGCACACGCCCAGAATTGATCTTCTTCCCGATCGACCCCAGTTTCCCATACTTGACTTCATCGGTACACAAGTGGGCCGGTGGTGGCAACTCGGCGATGAACCCAATATGGCTTATGGTTGGGTCTGACCGGCACGATTACTTCCTGGGAGCGAACCTGAACATCTACGGGCAGTCGGACCTGCCGATTGCCAAAGGGCTACCCTAGGAGGAGTGCGGATCACCTGGTGTGTTTTAGAATCAGCACAGCCTGGAAAACGCGAGCGTAGCTAAGAGCATCGTTCTATAATGTAAGGGAGCAATTTGTGCGAAAGGTCGTGGAGCAACATTCTCTCTTGATGCTGAAGGAAAAAGATACGATGACGTCTCTACAGCAATACACCTACCATTCTTATCTGGCTGCGCTCTGCTTCCTGGTGAGCATCTCGCTGCTCTCAGCGTGCAATGCCGGAGTGGGAGGTACTTCTCCTACCCCGGTATCCACAGCGACGTCTCCAAGACTGGATAGTTCGCCCAAAGGTCCAGGTGGGCTCACTGCCACAGTGGGTCCGGGCAACTGCTCCTTCAAGAGCGAAGCTCCAGCGTCGACCAGCGGTTGGAGTGTGTACAAGGATAGCCGTTTTCCCTTCAGATTTGCCATCCCACCGGGCTGGCGAGCTGGCTCGTTTGTGGATGACAGCGGAAACGATTATATCGTGCAGGTGTTCCCACCTGGGAGTACCACTCCTGTAGGTCAAGCGGGACTGGCCGACCAGGAGCATTTTTCCGTTTCGGTCACGCTCGCTGGCCCGACGAGTACATATGCAAATGACCCGAATTGGAGTCCAGAGGCGGGCGGTATCACGATCAGTGGCGTCAAGACTACCCTCTATGATCGAGCGACACCAGATTGCGGAGAGGTGAATCGAGGTGCTATCGCCGATTTCGGGCGACACCATTTTACATTCTTTTTGACCTCCATCCCTGCAAAGGCGAAAGTGGACATTGCGCTCTTTCTGGGTGTGCTGCAAAGCTTCATCTATAGGCAGTTAGGCTCTTCATGAGAGGATCACACGACAAGCACTGAGCTTTCCTCTGGAATACCCTGCATCGTCTGCTGCATGAGCAATCGGAGCACCGCCTCGATGCTGTGAGTTCGTTGATAGAGAGCTATTTGACGGTCAGCTCCAGTCCCCCATGGATCAGAGAGTAACGTGCGCAGGTAGTCGATCTCGCGACGACTGCCCAGATCTTCAAGCACCTCGTCTACAAAATCAAGCAGTTCGTTTATAGACTGCCGCATACTGAGGTGTCGACCCCGCACAAAATCGAGCGCTTCAGCATCCAGGCCCCAGCGTATCGCACGCCACTTGTTCTCCTCAATGAAGTGGGCCGGTAACACAGGGGTCGTCAGTCCCCGTTCGTAGAGCCAGCTCAACTTCGCGACGAGCGCCTGGCAGAGGGCGGCAAGGGCTATTGTATCGTCAAAAGTGGCGGGCATATCGCAGACGCGAAACTCGATCGTAGGGAAAAATGGATGGGGGCGAATGTCCCACCAGATCTTTTTACCATCTTCAATACATCCCATCTGGATCAGGGTCTGGATATAGGCGTCCAGTTCTCCATAGGAGAGGAATATCTCTGGTATCCCACTGCGAATGGAAGTCCTCCAAATTACAGAGCGATACGATTTGAGTCCAGTGAACCGACCAGCCCATAAGGGTGAATTGGTCGAAAGGGCGAGCAAATGGGGCAGCCAGGTACGAAGTTGATTTATCAGCGCAACGGCTCGCTCATGGCTATCAATACCGACGTGGATATGCAATCCAAAGACCAGGTTGGAACGTGTGGCGTCCTGAAATTCCTCCTCCAATCGGGCATACCGTTCATAAGGCGATATGGGCTCCTCCTGCCACAATGCAGCGGGATGAGTACCCGCACTAACCAGCGCTAGTCCCTCCTCTCCCACAAGCCGCGCCAGTTTGGCCCGCAAAACGCCCATCTCTTTACGGGCCGTCGCGATATCTGGCAAGATATCCGAGATCAGTTCTACCATCGATTGATGCTGTTCTGGTTTGATCTGCTCACCGAAGATGGGATACCCCTTTTCCATAATGGTCTGAATGCGTGGACACAACTGGCCAGTGCGGCGATCCACCATCTGAAACTCCTCTTCAATCCCAACGGTAAAACGTGTTTTCATAACCCTGCTCCTTCTCACTTCTCATAAGCAAAGGAACAGATGCACAAGCTGTTCCAAAACTGGCATGCTACAACCCCACCCATCCGTTTCTCTTTGAGGCTTTCTATGAACTCAAGCGGAAAAGAGACCGAAGATCACCAACTCTCTCAATCATAGTCTACCACATTGGTTTCACAAGTCTATCTCAATCTTGAGTGCCGCAGCTACAAAACGATCACAGTACATCCTTAAGAGGCCTGCCTGGATAGCAATACCTCAACTGGGTGAATATTCATGCGCAAGGTGACGTGATTGGTGCTGGGCTGAAACCAGGCGTCCAGGTCGATGCGGATTACGCAGTCACAAGCTTTTTGTCAAGGATGGATATGCTCTCGTATTGTATGAGTGTAGTCTACGGAAGACAGGGTCAGCGAAGCGCTCGCCGCTGGCTCTTGAGAGGAGAGACCGAATGATACCCGCGCTTGAAGATCTCTATGTGCGAAGAAGAAACCCATCTACTTCTGGATGCATTGATCATAGCGGCTCGCCAGCCGTCACAGCTTCAACGAGACCAGAGAGATTCTTTTGGGCAAACTGCTCAATGGCTGCAATCACCTCCCCAAATTCCTGCCCTTTTTCGGTGAGATGATACTCGACGCGCGGCGGTATCTCCAGGAAAGCTCGCCGCTGCACAAACCCCATCTCTTCCAGGACCCTGAGCCGTTGTGTGAGCGTCTTCGAACTGATATGTCCCATGAACGCTTGCAGTTCGTTAAAGCGTTTTGGACCACGCAACAGGTTAATGATGATCAGCAGAATCCACGCGTCTCCAATCAAACGAATGGCACGTCCCATAGGAGTGGTTGCACAAGCCTCGGGCATTTCAGTTGGTTGTTCCTGATCGGGTGTCTTCATAGGGCAAGTATAGCATATTGTTTTGTGAAAAACAACTTTCTTGACAACTTTAACTTTCTATGATACTCTTACTTCCATAAGGAAAGTACAAGATGAGAAGAGGAGGACCCCCATCGTGGAAATCGGCATTCATACCTTTGGCGAACTTGTTCCTGACCCACACACGCACCAGAAGATCAGTCAAAATGCTTCTTTGACACCGAACACGACTGATCGTCCGCAGACCTGGAAAGAACCGGGCAAGCCGCTTGCACCCCTGTGGATGTTCAAAATAATGAACCCGGTCATGAAAGGGCTGCTGCGTTCGCCGCTGCACCGCCTGCTCGACGGCACGCTCGTACTGCTGACGTACACGGGACGCAAGACAGGCAGGCAGTACACCATTCCGATTGGCTACTTCGTCTGGGGGGAAGGTGAGCTGCTGTCCTTCAGTTCCGCTCGCTGGTGGACTAACCTGCGCGGTAGCGCGCCGTTGACGCTGTTGCTGAAGGGCCGCCGCGTGCATGCGGTTCCTACCGTCATCGAGGAACACGAAGCGGTAATCGACACACTCGAAGAGTTCATCAAGCGCCTGGGTCCGCGTGCAACCCGCAGGCTGCCCATCGGTCTCCCACGCGATCGCGAGCCGACGCGGGACGATTTGCGCAATGTGCCACGGGGCATAGCGCTGATCCATTTTAGGATCGTCGAGCGTTTTGAAGGACCTTGACAAACGATGGAGTAGAGAGTCCTTCCGAAAAAAAGTTGTTCTTGAGTAAAGAAAGAGGAGACCCAGATATGACCAAGTTGCGAGAAGACTTCGCGAGCCTCGCGTCCGAAGAGACCATCCAGCGAGTCGCCGAGAGGATGCGGGAGCGCAATATCGAGGTGGTGGTCGTCGACGACGGAGACCAGGCACGCAAGGTAGTGCTGGAGCGACTGCCGGAGGGAGCGGAGGTCCACTCCGGCAAGTCGAAGACCCTCCAGGACGCCGGGATCTTCGACGCCATTCATGATACGAGCCGCTATGACGCCCTGCGGCCTCGCATCTTCAAGATGGATCGCCAGACCCAGGCGCGCGAGATCCGCAAGCTCATCTCCGGCCCCGACTTCATGCTGGGGAGCGTCAACGCGATCACGGAGGATGGCGTTCTGGTGGTAGCGTCCGCCTCGTCGAGTCAGCTCGGCCCCTACGCTAGCACGGCCGGCAAGGTGATTCTGGTGGTGGGCAGTCAAAAGATCGTGCCCGACCTGGAGACGGCGCTCAGGCGCATCCGCGACTACGTCCTGCCGTGGGAGGATAGCCAGGTCCGCAAGGTCATGAACATCGGATCGTTTGTGGGCAAGATCCTGCTCATCGAGCGGGAGTGGATAAATGGTCGGATGACCGTGATCCTGGTCCGCAAGCCAATCGGCATCTAGGGGAGCATCTGTCAGCGAGCGTTAATCGGACGTGGTCGCACTTTTTAGCATCACCGTTCCCTTTAACACGGGCGGCGCTCAGGAGGAAATTGCGCAATTTCAGTAGCGGCTTGTGTTTTGAGAAGCATAACGACTTCCTCCTTCTCAAACGCATTGAATGGTTCGTTCTTGATGATCCACTAAGAGCATATCACAGAAGAGACTGTGTTGCAAAAACACGGTGAGGACGTATTGCCTCACGGGAAATCGTCCCTTCCAGCCTTTTCCTGGAAAAGCCGAACATAATGGTGTGAAGGAGAAAAGAACGTCCTGCAAATTTCCGCTTATGTTTTCCTGCTTGCCTGGTAGGCAGAAACAATGTTTCTTCGAGGTATCGGCTAGTTTTAGTGATATGTGCAGCTTTCCCCCTTTTTCATTCAGGATGCTGTAGCCTCTCCAAAGCAAGCTTGCTAAGAGTAACCAGAGTTGTATCAGGTGGGACGCCAACGGCAATTCCTTCTTCACGAAGCGCGGGCACGATCTTCTTTAGCTCATCAACAAACTTTTGAGGTGCCCGATACCACGTCGCTAACGCATCAGGGAAGTGGTGACAAAGTATCTCCTTGAACTGTTTTGCTGTCCGCTCCACTCCTGCCTCTCTTGCATCAACAGACAGACCGGCCGGAAGAGCGGAGAGGATTTCAACGATGCTACCTGCTTCTCTTTGTACATCAGCTCGATTTCTGCCTCTATCGTCTCATTGCTGATCGCTTTGCCTGCCGCCTCAAGTCGTGCTTTCGCTTCTGCTACACTCTTGAGATCTACGCTTGCCAGTAAGCAACAAGCAGCAAAAAGGGAATTAGGCGCTATAAGCTGTGCCCTATCATACTCTGCATTGGCCTCCTCATATCTCAGCAGTTTTTTCAGCACATGGGCTCTGTCGAAAAGTAGAAAGAAATGCTTCGGGCTCAGCTGAAGCGCTTTGTTGTAGGCAGCCAGCGCTTCTTCATAGCGCCCCAGCTCTTCTAAGGCATGGGCCTTAGAACTGTACGCGCCGGTGAAATCCGGGCTGAGTCGAAGCGCTTGATTATACGCCTTGACGGCATCGGCAAACCGCTCCAGCTTGCTGAGGGTATCTCCTACTTGATCGTGGGCGAAGGCATTTTCGGGGTCAAGCTGAACCACCTTCTGATAGGCCGGGAGCGCATCTGCATACCGCTTCTGTTTGGTGAGGATGTCTCCCTTCTCTTTATAGACAGAGGGTTTCGTCGGGACAAGTTGAATAGCTTGTTCGCAGATTGCCAATGCTTCGTCAAATCGCCCCAGGTGGACAAGCGTCCTGGCTTGAGCAAGATAGATATCTTCATCCCTGGGATCTAATTGGATGGCTTCCTCAAATGAGACAAGGGCCTCCTCAGAGCGCTCCAGATGGTATAACATGCGGCCCTTCCACTCATGCGCCTTGGCCAAGTGTGGATTACGTGCCAGACAGCGTTCACAGGTCGCTAGACCGTCAGCGTAACGTCCGCGTTCAGAGAGGAAAAACAGTTTCCATTGATAGCCCTCGAAGCTGTGAGGAGTCCGCTCGATAAACTGATCGTAGGTGGCGAGCGCGTCTTCATCGCGCCCAATGCGACCCAGAAATTCCGCTTTCTCCCAATAGGCAATGTAGTGGTCAGGATCGAGGCGGATGAGTTGGTCATAGGCCGAGAGAGCCTCCTCGTATCGCCTCAAATTGGCAAGAACCTCTGCTTTGTGCGTGTAGGGAGACGTAAAATCAGGGGCCAATTCGATCGCCTGATCGAGCGCCTGTAAGGCCTCGCTATAACGACCCAGTTGGTGAAGAATCTCTCCTCTCTGTGAGTAAGCAATGTAGTAGCTAGCATCGAGCTGAATGGCCTGGTTACATGCATCCAGGGCCTCGTGATAGCGCTCGAGGTGAGTCAGCGCCGAGGCTCGCTCCTCATGCAGTCTGGCGCTCTCTGGGAAGAGCTGCAAGGCTCGGTTCCATATCGCCAGCGATCGCTCGTGCTCATCTCTCCCAAAGTGCACAAGACTGATCCGCTCGTATGCGTCAAGATACAACGGATCAAGGCGAATGCAGTGCTCAAATGTACGAATAGCCTCATCGTTTTGGTCCAGGGAAAGCAGCGCATTCCCTTGAGCATAGTAGTCTTCAGCAGTCGTGCATTCCTGAGCAGCCAGCCGCTGACGGGCTGTTCTTGTGGTTTCTGGATCAGCAAGCCCCTCGGCCTCTTTATCGCGGTGCAGGCGCTCTAAGACATAGCGCTTGCCGCTCACCGCTGTGCTGAGGGACGGGGCGAGATGGAGAGCGTGATCAAACGCATCCAACGCTTCCTCGTACCGTCTCAGATGAGCAAGGACCCGTCCTTTGCCAACCCAGGTGTTCGCGGACAGAGGATCGAGGCGTACGAGTTCATCATAGGCAAGGAGGGCCTCTTGCCGACGGCTCAGTTCTCTGAGCATTTCGCATCGGCCCTGATGGGCAGCAATACAGTCAGGAGCTCTCTGGAGGGCCTGCTCGTAGGAAGAGAGCGCTTCTTTGTATCGCCACGTCTTGCGCAGTGTGGCTGCTTCTTCGAGCAATTGCTCGACGGTCATTTTCCCCCGGTCAATCGTGCGCGGCTGTGGAATGCGAACAGGAGGTGAGGGTTGAAAAATGCTCTTACGAAGCTCATCAGTAAAGAGTGATACATTGCTTCATACTCGTTGAGTAATCGAAGGAGATCGGTAAGGAAAAAGACCTGTACTCCCTGATGAACGATAATATAAACAGCCGGCACCGCGTATTAAAAGTGGCGATAAAAGTGATCTGCCGGAACCAAGTCCTCAAGCGAGACGTTTACCAGCGGGGCAAAGGATCGCTCTTTCACGCCCATCATGTTGGTCACCTCTCTTCCTCACACCACTCACGGTTAGCTCTCTTCTCTCCCACCGTCTTCTGCAAGCAATGTGCTTGGACGAGACAGCGTCTCAGGGACAACGTGCCCTGTCCCCTTTTCATTCACAGAGGATTTTATCTGCCCATTCTACCAGAGCAATAAGGGTAGCCGGCGTGGCGAAGCTGGCATGTTTGTTGGCTAGATCGGCTTCAAGGACCCCACGGGCCCGCGAACAAGCCGTTCAAACATGGATATTGATGCCCAGTTCAATGGTTTTCGTCAGCGTTTCTGCCAGTGGGGGCCATCCGACAGGGACGACGGCATCTGCTAGACAGCTGCGCATCAGTCCGACGGCCTCACCAAGCAAGAAGATTTGCACCACATGACTTGCTTCGGCGAAGGCATTGGCATGCAGAAAGGGGAATGCCGCTTTGGTGGGGTCATCGGATCCCCAGGCACTCTTGATCAGGACTCGGCTCATCGTTTTCTCCTTTGCTTGTGTAATGAGCTTGTTGCTTGAGGGAAAAGAGTAGCATCAAGTTCAGCCGAAGGCATTATATTCCATAGGGGGGATCAGGAGGAAGGGAGGGCTCGAACAATAGAGCGATGTGATAGGAAAGTCTCTCGACGAGCGAATGCGCTCAGCGGTACCATGGGAGTGGGGCTTGCACCTCCGCACATGAGGTGGACTTTTTCAACAGGCTGAATATTACACGAGAAATCTTCCTCTTTCTCTCCAATGTACGCCATTTTCTCCAGAAGAGACGAACGAGGTTGAGGACTTGGAGGAGAGACAAGTAAAGAGTTGTAGAAACATATATTCTTGAAGAGAATAAAGGAAGATTTCCCGTGAGGCAATGCGGTTTTGGGAGGCAGGTTGTCACTGGACACGTTTTCGCCAAAAACAACAGCGTCTCCTTGCTAGCCGTATCGCCGCTTGTTTGTCTTCAAACGGCTTGTAGTCGGCCTGCAAAGAGACTTGTTGTGCCAATGGAGCGGGAGACGGGGCTCGAACCCGCGACAGCCTGCTTGGAAGGCAGGAACTCTACCACTGAGTTACTCCCGCTAATAGATTTTCTTTCCTGGTCGGGGTGCGCAGACTCGAACTGCGGACCTCCTGCTCCCAAAGCAGGCGCGCTACCAACTGCGCCACACCCCGCTGTACCTACTTTCGCTACCGGAGAGTGTCCGCACTATAGCACGCCTGTAGTTGTCTGTCAAGTACTTTTCAGTGGCCATTCGGGCCTTTTCTGCGCCGATAGCGCAGCTTCAGCATGAACAGGTTCCAACGTGTCGCAATGCTATTCAGAGGATTACGCCGAATAGAGGTGACGTTACCATAGCCTGGGGATTGTGAAGATTGGCGAGAACGCAGTAAAAATGGTGAGAGAACGACCAATATGAGACAAATAGCACCAACTATTGCCAGTATACCGGTCACAACGGTCGGGTTACCATTGTTAGCGTAGGCATAACCTCCGGAGATGAGTGCCGCTACGACAGCAATGATAATGAACCATTCGGTCGCTTTGAATTTGAAGGATGGCAAACCACGACTACGGGGCCTTTTGCGCGGATCTGGTTTGCGGCGCATGCGCTCACTAAATCTTTGCCTGGGACCTGGTTTTGTCTCTGTGGCTTCCATATTGCGGAGAATTTCTTCGATCTCGCGTTCATATCTGTTTGGCATGGCTGCTCTGCTTCCTTGAACTCGCCAAAACACTCTTGTTAGTAATGATACCAACTTTTCAGCTTGGAGACAAGTATTTTGCCTCTCAATTTTTTCTCCGTGCAAACCACCGCAAATATGGGGCTAACCTGGCACTGGCATTTAGACTGCCAATCATTTCCAAGTCATCAACACTAAGCGGCTTAATGATGATGAATAGTACGATACACAATATTAAGAACATTACGCCAGATACGCCAATCAGAAAGCGACTTGCAGGATGCCAGAGAATGCTGGGTAAAGCCGCGAGCGTTAACCCTAATAAAAATCTGAGTGTGAAATCCAGAGGATACTTTTGCGGCAGAACAGGCCAGAGGAAGGCGAGCAGTAGACCGCCAATAAGAACCTGCGCCAGGCCATCAGCGACAAGCGCGCCGGCTGGTCCCCAACGCGGAATGAGTAGAACCCCCAGGACAACTACCGCGACCAGGCCTAACCATTGCCCCAGGACGACCAGTTTGGGCTTACCGATAACATACAGCGCATATTGATTGTCTGATGTACCGATGACACGTACAAGAATATTGAAAAAGAGGAAGATCGCTAGCAGCGGCCCCACAGGATCATAGTTGGTGCCATATAGTGCATGAGCAATATTTTGCGCGTTAAATAGACAAAACACGAGGATAGGTGCGGCCAACAATGTTTCTATTTTGATGAGGGTTTGCCATGCGCGGGCAAGGCGATCATAGTTGCGTCCCACAAACGAGGCAGCGAGCGCGGCTCCGCCAACGCCGCCAAAGCCCGAGACAAGCAGGAGACTTGCGGCATGTGCCAATTGAAACGACAGATTAAAGTAGCCAATTTGGACTAATGATACCAGGAAGAAGCCAAGAAGAATAATAGAGACCTGCTTGAGTAATGCACCACTCACAAGATTGGTCAACCATGCCGAAATGCCCAGCTGTACTACTGGCTTCATTAGTTGGACGTACGTCCCTGCTGTTTTTCGCTCAAAAAGGTAGGGAGCAAGCCAGAATAGAAATGCTATTGCATTCAAGACAGAAAGTACAGCGAAGATCCAGAGTATGCCGTCAGTACCCCAGCCAAGTTGTAGCACGAAAAAGCTTAAGACTAACAAAACCAACTGGGTCACACTGCCGACAACGAAAACGAAGCGCATACGCATCAAAGATGCGCAGATCGCCGTAATTAAACTGCTAATACCATTGCCGAATACATATACCGCGATCGGCGATATATGATTCAACAGGGCTGGATCACGAAGGCTAGCAGCCATCCCTGCTGCACCACTCAGAGGAATAGCGGCGATGAGTGACGCTAGCGCTGGGAGGATAAATAACATGATGACGAAAGAGAGAATAAGGATACCTGATCGTAGAGCAAGTAAATGTCGCATCAGAACTGCCGCTGCTGCCTTCCCGTGCTCAGCGAAAATTCGTGGTACAAATGTTGTAGTGGCATCTTCTAAACCCAGGGCCACAATGTAGGCAACAGTATTGAAAGCAGCCAAAGATACGGCGAAGACACCATATTCCGTTACCGATAGTTTGCGAGTAACAAGGACAGAAAGAAGAAATAAGGAGCCAAAGACCCATAAACCATAGAGCTGGTTCAGCAAGTAGCTGCCAGGAGTGCGCTTGAGCAGGATGCGGGCCTCTTCTTCCGCACCCGTATTAAGTGCCGTTTTGCTGGCAGGTAATACAGACTCCGTACTATCAGAGAGAGTTTCTATGAGAATGCCTGGATTTTTGTTATTTTCCACCTCATCATTTTCCTTCCCATGGCCCTGGTTATCAAATGCACCAATTTGTCGTTGACCAAACGGAATGGTCGCAGCGACGGTTTTTGCATATATCCAGTTTACTACTTCAACTTTATTAGATGTCGTCCCAACCAGCCCAGGGCGCCAAGTGCGGCAAAGAGTTCCAACAGGCTCAGATTCGCAGTCACATGATCTGGCGAGAGAAGATAGAATGGTCCCACTTTGAAGGTGGCTGCTACTAAAAATACGCCCAGGCCGATCCAGGCGGGTAGTGTAGCGTAGAGCAGCGCTTGTTGCCAGGAAAAGCACAAAAAACCAATGATAGTTGGAAGTAGATAGAGCAATATAGTAATGAATGGCGCAATAACCGGAGGGAAGGGGCCGTTTAACGCGGCACTGGTGGAATTTGGCAAGAGTCGTGTCCAAAGTTGTGGGGAACCCAATGCCAACATTACCAGCGTTGTCTCAATGATAACCAGGCTGATTACCAGTATTGTTCTTCGTCTCTCTTTTGCTACTGCTTCTGTTGTGTTTTGCAATGATTGCGGTGTGCTTGTATGAAGCATCGCCGTCCCTTCTTAAAATAGAATAAAGGCACCACAACATGTAAAACCACGACAGTGAGTGCCTGTCGTTCACCACAAGGCCGCTATTTATACACCTGGTATCTTCAGCAATCCCATCTGGTACTTCAGCATTAAGATGCGCCGGACGGAATCATCGATACGCTGCTGACTGATGTCACCCGCGCTGATAGCTTGTTTGATACCGCTGATCATATCAGCGACGCCATTAGGAGTGGAGGCGCCCATCAACAAGTCGGAACCAGCTTCGACCGCCAATGCCGCAGCTTGTGCCTCTGTATAATAGGCGATAATCCCTTCCATCGTCAAGCTATCCGTTAAAATTACACCATGAAATCCCAATTGGTTGCGTAAAATGCCGGTTACAATCTTATTGGAGAGTGAGGAGGGCTTTGAACTATCAATTTTAGTGACAATCTCATGCGTGACCATAACCGCGTGCACATTACCCTGCGCGATGAGTGTTTGATACGGTGCCCAGTCGATGGCTGATAAGGCGCTCTTTGTACGATAGAGGCTAGGAACAGTAATATGTGGATCTCCACCTACATCTCCCAGCCCCGGAAAGTGCTTCAGTGCCCCCATCACTTTGCCACTCTCTTGCAATCCTTGCAGGTAAGCTCCAGCCATTTTCGTGACAATCGTAGAATTATTGCCGTATGTGCGCAGGTATAACTGAGAATTGTAGACATTGGTAACATCAACCACCGGAGCAAGATTCAAGTTGAAACCGTAGTACGAGAGATCTTTCGCGTCCTGGATACCCTCCGCCATGGCTTTCGAAGGATCATTTGTTGCACCAATCGAAGCTGCGGACGGGCGCGGGCCGTCAAGATTCAGCAAACGATCGACTGTACCGCCTTCCTGGTCAATCGCCGTTATCATGGGAATGCTGCTATTTACCTGCATTTGATGAAGTAGGCTCTTGAGCTGTGGCTTCGAGGCGATATTGTTGTTCACCGCAAAGATGAGGGCAGCACCCACTTTGTATTGACTGATCATTGTACTTATTTCAAGCCCATAGTCTGGGCCATAAAATTGCACAATCATCATCTGGCCAAGTTTCTCGTCTAATGTCATTTTATTGACAATAGCGTTAATATACTCAGCTGGCGTTATTACCTGAGGAGTTGCTTGAGTTTTCATGCCCGGCGTAGAAATATGGCGTAATTGATTAACAACGTCCTTTAGGAGATTGGGATCACCTGTGCTGGTGGAACCACCTAAAACAAAAGCCCAGCCCTGTGCACCAATGAATTGGGGCGTCCCCACATTTGCTGCGTTGATGATCACGACAAGAAGGAAAACAGAGAGTAATAGTGTCCTTCCCCGCGAGATCGCCCCTTTTTGGGCCGTTTTCGGATGAGCTTCAGGCGCATCGAGAGTTGGTGAAGCTCCAAGGAGCTTGTGGGAGTTGATTTCATCAAGAGCTTCTGTGGGTACATCCCCTTCAAGGGAAATAGGAACGTCTTCTATGGAGCTTATACTTAACCCTGTTTGCGTCTCGTCTGTTTCAGCTGGGACATCGTTCTGGGAAGCCGGTAATTCAGGCATAGCCGGCGTTTCGGAAGCGGTCTCTGCAGGATTAGCGGTAGTGTCGCTGTGCTCCGTTGGCGCTGTATTTTCAACGCTGATTGTTGAGGTAGCGCGTTTGCTTTTTGTAGCCCCGAGCTTCTGGGTGTCATCCATTTCTGTTTCATGCTCGTCACTTTGCTGATCACCCTGCTCTTCAGAGAACCAGGGGCTAGATTGTTTCATCAAAATGCCTCTTTCCGAGAGTAATACGTTATCCTGCTGTATGTTTGAAAAAAGATGAGTAAGGCTTATTATACTTAAGAACAACTCAGAGCCATAGGTTGTAACTCTGGCGAAAAAAAGATACTTGTGTCCTAGCCATCTTAGAGTAAAGCACAAATTACACAAAATTTCTATGAATTGGGTCACAAAATCAGCAAAATCTTCCAATTCAATCTTTTTCATGTAAGCTGTGCTTTATCTTCTTCTACTACTTGTGTGTATGAAATGAGTGGGATATACTACTGCTACTTTGGAACTGCAAATGCATTGAAAGGCAGCCATAACACCATGGTGACTAAACAACATCCCGTTTCTGTAGCCAATCCACGTGGAGTTAGAACATATAGTTTCGTTTCTTCTCGCCTTTTCACTAGCTTGTTAGTGGGGATGGTGTTAACTCTTCTACTCACATGTATTGAGCTAGCACTTATCTGGTTTTTCAACTCTGCAAATATCCTTGGGAGCGATAGTTCCAGGCGCCTTTCAGCGGTGGCGGCTCTTCCTCTTCACATGCCATTGTTGCTTCTTGTGCCAGTTTTTGAATTGGGCGTTCTATCTCTTACTGCGTACCTTGCTTCTAAGCCGCTTGCTATCCTGGCATATTTACGAGCTATCCAGAAGGCGCAGGATGAATATCGCAGCACGTATACCAGGCTAGATTCCCTGGCGCATATCTATAATACGCCTGTTACGTTTTATGAACATACGCCTGACCCGCAAGTTAGGAACCAGGGGCAGAGCTTAACCCTGAATGAATTGGTGAAACAGCCACAAAATACATCCCTCTTGATTGAAGGTGCAGCGGGATCAGGCAAGACGATTGCCGTACAGCAATTCCGCTACCTCGCAGTACAGGAGCGCAGATCTCTGCTGCGTGGCCAGAGCAAAATTCCTGTATTTATCCCGCTCAAAAATTACAGCCTCTATCTTAAGTCGACAAGCCAGCCGCAAACGCTCACTACTGAAGAAGATAGCGTAGATAATAAGAACCAGACAGCAATCTCCGACGAGCTCATGCAGCAAGCGACGCTGCTTGATTTCCTCATAGATAGTGATCTCGAAGGCATGCATCATCTTCGACCGTATGTGAAGAAGCTCAGCGACCAGGGGCGCTTATTATTCCTTTGTGATGGTTTGGACGAGATTGACTATCACTACCGGGCAGCAGTCGGTAGAGAAATAGCAGAGATGCTGATTGTGACGCGAAACCGATTCGTTATTACGTGTCGGGAAGCAGATTACAAGAAACTACCGGAGTTGGAGCAGTTAGTCAATGAAGGGCATATAGATCGGTCGGTAATCTCTCCAATGCATCCTGAACAGGTGCGTGAGTTTGTCGAGCAGTATATCGAGACTCAAGGTGATCAGTGGCAACATACGGCCGGGCAGATTATGCAAGTGATTCAAAACAGTCGCTTGCGGTATCTCTGCACGAACCCGCTTATGCTTTTCTCCTTCCTGCAGATTATCGACAAAGTAGGTGTTGAACGCGGAAAAAAGCTCGATACACGAGGGCGCATATTGCGAGAGTATGTCACGCAGCTCATCCAACGTGAACAGAAGCGACCTGAATGGAAGAAAAGCGCCCCAACGGGAAGTGATGTAGTAAGGCTGCTGGGCAGGATCGCCTGCGCGGCACGTTGGTCAAGTGACGGGGTGAGCATACAGCTGCCGGCGGCACGGAGAAAAATGGCTGTACGAGAGCATCTAGAACGTTGTGCCAGCGAGCTGCAGGACTGGTTGAAAGGGCACCCTGCTTATGGAGTATTTGGCATAGAGCAACCCAACGAGCCATATGATCGCGCGACTCTGACTCAACTGCTGCAGTTTGCACTGAGCGCCACGTTGATAGAGATGAGCCATGAGGGCATACTGAGTTTTCGTCATGAATTGGTCGCGGACTATTTTGTAGCCCAGTATTTCCTGACAACTTCTAGCGGTGAAAAGAAAACAACTACCCAGCAAGGGGAGCCACTCTCTATTACTGCCAGGGATTTCCTGGCTAATGCTGCCTATTGGAGCGGACCAGTTGCGCTCTGGGCCGGTATCGTGGATGCACCAATGCAGTTGGCCGAGCAGTTCGCTATCCTGGCGAGTTCACAAGAAAGTGGCACACAAAACTCTCAGGGTGGTCAATCCAGCTATGCAATAGAGGCGCTAACATTGGGCCTGCTATGCACCGGCGTTACGTGGACGCCGCCGCAGTCTCAGGTACAGCCAGCAAGTGCGCTTCCTCAACATCTGGAAATCATGCTCACAAGTGCCTTGCGCGATCAAGCCGCTCGGCAGGAACTCGCGTATGTCTTTACCCAATGTGCTGAGGAGGGTGCGCTAGAAATATACCACTCATTGATGCTTCTATTGATGGCTGATGGCATTGAAGAGTACTTCGTACTACTAGATCCAGCGATTGTCCCCGAACTGCTCTTTATGTATCTGTATGATGCCGCTGACATATTACAGTACGAGGCGCAAGTAAAGCGCCTGTCCCGTGTATTAAGCTGCTTTGGGGAGATCGCTGTGTTGCATGCAGGAGAGCTAAGTCGCCCTGTTCCCGGGCGAAGTATACGCTTGCGAGCTGCGGCCATCAATATTCTTCTCTACACGCATGGCCCATGCAGCGGCACTGGCTATTCTCGAGCATTATCTGAATGAACGGGATGAGCGGCAACTCACTCTGCCACAATACCAACGCGTCATGGAGAGTCTCGTACTCGTCCTAACCTCAAACTATGTAATCGAACAAGAGATTCAACAACGGGCTCGCGAAATGCTAGTACACCTTGTCAAGCAGCAAGAAACACAAACCGTGCAGAATCGGCCCACTGCAGAAATGGCTTCGCCAACGGCGCAACCGGTGAGTATACAGGAAAAAGCCCTTGACGTCGTCATTCGCTATCTCTCTTCCGGTGACGAGATATTGGCCGGTAATATGCTGAAAGTTCTGCAAGAAATTGGGCTTATCGCGACACCAGCGCTATTGGAGCAGTTGCACAACGAACCAACCGAAATAATACGCTCGCGTATCGTCGATGTGTTGAAGAATATTCGTGACCCAGGGGCATTAACTGCTATACTACATCTCGTCGCTGATCCATCACTACTTGTTTTGCAGCATGTGACCAGTGCATTACATACGTTTGGTTCCGCAAGTGTGAGTGGCCTCATCGATCTCGTCCTAGCCGATACTGCTGACATAGTAGCCGGACGAGCAGCGCAAATACTAAAGGGTATGGGTCCTGAAATTGTAGTACCTGTATCTCAGGCGCTATCTCCAATAGTGCCTGAGCGCACGCGTCTCCTGGTACAGGTATTGGAACGAATCAAGGATGAGCGCGCTATTCCAGCAGTAATAGACCTTGTGACGCCATCGCAACATGAACCACTACTCGCTATAACTGTCATACATGCGCTCAGTCAATTTTCATCCAGACAGGTGGTATTACCTTTGCTGAGCATGCTGGAAAATCCACAGGCACAAATTTACGAAGAGGCCATAGAGGCCCTCAGCTCTCTGGGAATCGTCGCGCTCGATGACCTTGTAGCAGCCCTGGATATACAGCATGGTACCGCGACTACACAACGCACCAGGCGTGCCCTGTTGGGAATGGTTCCATTCCCGGGAGAACGATTAATCGAGATGCTGCCACGATGCAGCGAGGCGCAGGTACGGCAAATCTTGACCGTTTTCCAATTGCAGGGAGCGGACGCTGCGCATGTATTAGTTCAGCATCTCTTCGACGAGAATGAGCGCACAAGAAGCTACGTTCACCACGCGCTGAGCGGAATGCAAGGGCAAATAATAGTACCACCATTATTGGAAGCGTTGAACAGTGCGGGGTGGCACGACGTCATTGCTGCCTTTCTGCTCAAATATCCTGAAGCGGCTATGCCCCCATTAGTCAACCTGCTAGAGGATCCAGAACGTAGCGATGCCGCCGCTGCTATCTTACCACAATTTGGCCCTGCAATGTTGATGCCGCTTATTGCTGCTTTGGATGACCCGAGAATCGTGGTGCAGGAGCATGCGCAGAACAGTATTGTCGCATTGGTCCATCAGAACACGGCTGCGTTATCGGATGTCGTGCGTCTCTTCAGCATGACGCTGCCTCTCAGAGCGCACGAAGCGCTCCTGGAGGTATTGACCAATGAACTTGTCGAGGTCAGTATTCCTGTGCTACTGGACGGCCTGGAAGATGCTCACCTTGTAGACGATGTCTCAGAGGCTCTGGCACGGCTGGCCCGCAAACGCGATTGGCAGCGTATCATACTTGATGGATTGCTGGCTTCCTTGCGCATGGAGGAGCGGCGGCGTGGCGCTGAGACAGCATTGATTAAGGTTGGAGGGTTGGCTGTGCGCAGCGTCGGCGAGTTAATTATCGACAATGACCAGGTGGTGGCAAAGGCAGCGCAACATATCCTCCAGGAAATAGGGGCACCTGCACTCTCCTTTATCTGGGCCGCGCACGGCGATACCAGTAACCGTGCTCGCCGGGAAGCAGCCATGACGATCTTCCATAATATGCCAACCGAGGAAATTAAGGATGCCCTGGTTGAATTGCTAACAAGTGATCTGCCGGAAGATATAGCCATGTCACAGGCGCTTCTCCTGGAACGGATACATGACGAAGAGGCGCTTTCAGATACCAATCAAGAGATGATTCCAGCTCTGCTCGATTACGTACATATACATGATCAAGAGCGTACAAGTCTGCGTATCATCGCCCTTCTCTTTTTGCAAGGTGGGGATTCGGTAGTCAGGCATCTTGTCAAAGTGCTCTACGATAACCCGGAGCATCATGAACAACTTGCGTACGCCTTCTTATTCCTAGGAGATGAAGCGAAGATTGCCCTGATAAAGATGCTCAATGATCTACACGCGCCGCCACAGCTGCGCGCTGAGGCAGTCAGCATGATTGGCCTGCTTGGCCCATATAAAGACGTCTATGAGTACGCACAATCCATGAGCAAGTACGGTTTATCGAGTAACAGGATGGGTTTGTTCGATCCCGATGAACTCGCAGTCTCTCTGCGCGCCCTGGGAAGTCTGCTGGCAAGCGGCGACTGGGATGTTCCAACACTTCAACACCTACGCCACATCAATCAGGAAGGCAGCCCTCAAAGTGACCTTTTTAATGTTCTGCTTGGATGGCGCTATGAGCCAGAAGTGATGAAACTCAAGAATGACCTGCAAAATGAGCGCGACGCGCGTAAGGGTGACATCATGAACTTGACTGCGCGTATTGTCCAGGACCAGACTCGCGTGCGCGAGCTTGAAGATGAGTTGAAACAGGTGCAGCACGAGCATGGACTGCGCGGCAATGAACTATCTCAGGCGACCCAGGAGAGAGATGTGATCCGCAGAAATCTCGACCAGGCGAACCTGGAAAAAGAGACGGCGCGCCAAAGTCTGATCCAGATATCTCAAGAGAGAGATACGTATCGTGCGAATTATAAAAAAATGGTGCGGGAGGAGCAGACCTTACAGGCAGAAGTTAGCCAGTTGGAAAAATACAATGCCCTCTTGCAGCAGCAGATCAATCTATTGCGAGGAAAAACTCAGGCGTGACACCTACTCAGGTGGCGAAAGAGAGCACCATGTCACAAAATTCATCCGGGTGGTGTCTAGTATATGGAATTGCAAAATTCAGTATTGTAGAGCGCAATGCTCAAGGTTTGACGGAGTGAAAAGAAGGCATGTCATCAGACATCAGAAACCGGTCTATCATTGCCTCAACCAGCGAAATGTCGTTTGAAACCGTTTTTACACGCTACTATAGCCTTGTCTACCAACTTGCTTATCGCTGTGTGGGACAGAGCGACGAAGCGGAGGATATTGCGCAGGAAGTTTTCTTGCGGTACTATCGTGTCCCACCCAAGGCCAATAGTGAAGCAGAGCAACGCGCCTGGCTTTGTCGTGTTGCCACCAATCTCAGCTTAAATGCCTTGCGTAGTCGGCAACGGCGCACAACCCGCGAGGAACAAGCCGGTGAAACAGTTCAACGTAACGCGTCGGAAATAGAGGCACAACAGAACCCAGAACAACAGGTACTTGCCGATGAACGGGTGGAGCTGGTACGCTCGATCCTGGCTGAAATGCCCGAACGGCAGCAAACCTATATTTTGTTGCGTAGTACAGGGTTAAGCTATGCGGAAATTGCACAGGCTACAGGAGTGGCTACAGCTTCTGTGGGAGCGCTACTGGCCCGTGTCGAGCGGGAATTTCTGAGGAGGTATCATGAACGCGTTTCAGCATCAAGAGCATAATGACGACTGTTATGATCTGAGTATCTTCATTGCCCGGCGCGACAACGAACTGCCGGCAGACGAGGCAGCAAAAGTAGAACAACACCTCTCGACATGTGGTGACTGCGCTGCGGATGATCACCTCGTCACCAGCGGCGGAAGCGAGGTCTATACATTGCTATCCACCCTGGATCCCGAGCCGCGTGCAATGTCCGATCTTGTCACGGCGCGCGCAAAGCTGGAAGCACGACTCAGTGAGGCGACACGTCCCAAGAAGAGTGCTGCTGAGTTGAGTGCGCTCCCCCAGAAAAAAACAACCCTCATCTGGCGGCAGCTGCGCCGGAACTGGGCAGCGGTAACGGCCGCAGCGGTCTTGCTTGCCCTGCTGATCTTGCCCAACGCCAGTGCGTTGGCAGAGCAGTTTCTCTCGCTCTTCCGCGTCCAGCAATTCCAGCCTGTCAGCATTGACCCGCGAGATTTTGCCTCGCATCCACTCCCTGGAGTACAGGATTTTGGGACATGGCAGCTATCTGCGAATAGCTTAAATACACAGAACAATTTGACGCAGGTACAGGCACAACGATTGGTCACCTTCCATATTGTGCAACCCGGCAACTTACCACGGGGATTGAACCAAAATCCTGCGTTCGCCGTGCTCACTGGTGGCCAGTTGACCTTTACCTTTAGTGCTGCGAAAACGCATGCCTATCTGGTGCGCAACGGGCATGGCAACATGACCATACCCGCGAATTTGGATGGCGCGAAATTTATCGTGAGTGTCGCTTCCGGGGTTGAGATGAACTATGGCAGTCGCGACAAAGACTTCCTGGTCATCGAGATTCCTAGTCCGACCATACGCGCGGCATCGAGCGCTTCACTCAACGAATTGCGAGATTTTATGCTCTCACTCCCGAATTTGCCACCACAATTAGTGGCACAATTGCGACAGATTGATCTCAACAGTGGTACGATACCGATCCCCGTTCCACCTCAACTCACTACCCAACGCGTCACTGTTCACGGGTCGTCAGGGTTGCTGCTGGCCGACAAAACTCCTATTGGGGGTGTACTGGTCTGGCAAGCTCATGGTATGATCTATGCATTAGGCGGCAATATTGGGGACGCAACTCAACTGTTGGCTGCCGCCAATACACTACCATGATATGTGGGAACAACTCAATGAGTGAGCAAGCATACAATAGGACCGGTGGGATTGGCACAATTTCATCCAGGAACTGGGAACACCACGACATTCAGCGTGGTGTTCCTGCTGTGCACGTTGAACATCTGCGCAAAGCATATGGTCGTCTCGTCGCGGTAAACGATGTCAGTTTTGTCATGCACTGCGGAGAGGCCTTTGGTTTCCTGGGGCCAAACGGTGCCGGTAAGACTTCGATAGTCAAAATATTGACCGGGCTGGTTGCTCCTTCGGGGGGTACCGTACAGGTGCTGGGTTATCCCGTCAGTCACCTTGAGACGCGTAGGCGTATTGGTTACTTGCCAGAACTGCCCACCTTCCATCGATGGCTGCGTGCGCAGGAGTTTTTGCAGTTTCACGGGCGGCTCTACGGCTTACGCGGTGCTCCATTGCAGAAACGCTGTAGGGAGTTGCTGGAACTGGTCGGGCTGGCCGGCTGCGAACGGCAGAAGCTTGGCACTTTCTCCAAGGGAATGTTACAACGGATTGGGCTGGCACAGGCTCTGTTGAATCAGCCGGAGCTGCTGATTCTCGACGAACCGACCTCTGGACTTGACCCTCTCGGGCAGCGAGATATGCGCAATCTCATACTACGGCTGAAAACGGAGGGCATCAGCATCTTCCTCAATTCGCACCAGCTAGGCGATGTTGAGCTTATCTGCGACCGTGTGGCGATCATCCACCGTGGTCAACTCTTGAAGATTGGCCCTCCTGCTACGCTCTTCGATGAACCACTGGTCTTAGAAGTACGCGTCAATGCCGTGAGCCCGGATCTCCTGCGACGAGTTGGAGCGGCTTCACTGGCGCTACAGCGAGACGAAGCCGATCCGCTGCGCCTACTTGTAGAGGTGCAAAACGATGAACAAGCTGCAAATGTCGCCGCCGCCGTTCATGCAAGTGGAACACGCCTCTTTACCTTGCAGCCACGCCGTCGCACTCTTGAGCAACTCTTTTTGCGCACCATTGAATCGTCGGAGCATTGAGGACCGACCAGGGAGAGGAACGTATACAATGGGATGGTTTTTGATCACCCGCTTTACCATACAAGAGGCAATTCGCCGCCGCCTCTTTCTCACCATCGCTATTCTTACCCTGTTAGTGCTGGTTTTATTTGGCTTGCTCATCCATGCAGCGGTCAGCCGAATGCAGGAAAATCAGGTCGCCAATGGCATGGATCCGACTCTGCCGACACTCTATGCCGGTATCGCAATTAGTATTCTTGCCATGTGGCTGGTCTATTTAGTCATCAGCACCATGACTATCTTCTTGACCATCAGTATGATCTCTGGCGAGATTGAAGCCGGTACCTTTGTGGTCATCGTTCCAAAGCCCCTGCGGCGCGCCGAAATTATTTTCGGGAAGTGGCTGGGATACGCTTTCATCCTGGGCCTGTATACGCTGTTCCTCTCACTCGCCTTCATGGGAATCATTTACTGGTTCACCGCCTACTGGCCCACGCAGGCTTTTGCCGCGATTGGGATGCTCGAAATGAGTATGCTCGTCCTCCTTGGCCTGATTACGCTGTGTGGAGCATTTGTGCCAACAGCGGCAAATGGTGCTATAGCTGTCATGCTCTTTATGGGAGCTTTTATTTCCAGCATCGTGCAATTTGCCATACCCGCCCAGGACGCCATGGTCCAGAACATCACAGCGGTCATTAGCCTGATAATGCCAACCGATGCCATGTGGCATGGCGCCTCCTATTATCTCTTCCCTGCTGCCCTCGGGGTGTTTCAGGACTTTTCTATCAGCAGTGTCAACACCCCTTTTACCGCGACACAGCCGATCTCGCTCCCTTTGCTGACGTGGGGGATACTGTACAGCCTGGTGCTGCCGCTTATTGCTATGCTTCGCTTCCAGCGCCGCGATCTGTAACTACCTGGTGAAATTCAAAGGACAAGATATTCTATGGAGCAAGATTGGGGCAGCTGCACCCACCAATATTTGAAAGCGAATTTATCCATGGATATCTAGAACAGGGGGAATACTCCCACTCGAATGGAAAAAACTCGCGAAACTTGTAGATCTTTTAAGCCTGTGCGAATTCCTCAATGCGCCGACCCCGCGCAATGCGCTCCGTCAAGAAGTTACTGGCTTAATCGTAGGGACGCTTGAACATTGGGAAGAATTTGGCAGGCAGATAGAATAACAAGGAGCATAGCAAAGCATGGCACGCATTAAACTGGCCTATATTGGCGGTGGCAGTACCCGCGCCGCCGGTACAATGGCCTCATTTGTCCATCAGGGTGAAAATTTCAACGGCTCCGAGGTCGTTCTCATCGATCTCAATGAAGAACGCCTGGGTATTGTCAAAAGCATCGCCCAGAAGATGGCCAATGCCAGGGGTCTGGATCTCACCTTCACGACCACCACGAACCGGCGCGCTGGCCTGCAAGGATGTGACGCCGTCTTGACGAGTTTTCGTCCCGGAGGCTTTGAGGCCCGTTATCTTGACGAAAGCATCCCGCTCAAACACGGTGTGATCGGTCAGGAAACGCAGGGGCCAGGCGGTTTCTTCATGGCGCTGCGCTCTATCCACGTAACGAAAAGCATCATTGAAGATATGGAAGCAGTCTGTCCCAATGCCCGCCTCTTTAACTACACCAACCCGGTGAATATCGTCTCAGAGGCTGTTACCCACCACACCTCCATTCCTGCGGTTTCCCTCTGTGAGGGACCAATTGTGACCAACCGCGAGTATGTGGAGTTGATCGGGCTCGATCCCGATAAGCTGGACGCGGTCTCGATTGGCCTCAATCATGGCTCCTGGACCATTCGCCATCTCTACGATGGACAGGACTTTATGCCTCTCTTACATGAGGGATACGAGAGAATAAGCCGTGATGGTACCCTTCCGCCCGACGAACGACGCATGATCGAACTGGCATGTTTCATGGACTCGCTGCCGAGTGACTATTTCCGGTACTACTATTTCAAAGATGAGATATTGGCTGAGCTTCAAGCAAAACCAACAACCCGCGCGCAAGATATCATGGCCAGCGTGCCAGATTACTGGGCACATTATCGTGAACAGGCCGCGCGCGACGTTCCCGAACTCGACCCTAATCGCTCACGTGGAGGCATCCACGAGCTAGAGCTGGCTATTGATGTAATGGACGCTATCTACAATGACCGCGGAGAGGTCTGGTATGTCAATGTTCCCAACTGTGGCTCTCTCGCGGACTTCCCGGACGACCTGGTCGTCGAAACCATTGGATATGTGGACCGCAACGGTGTCGCCCCTCTTGTACAAGGCAATCTACCGCGACAAGTACGTGGGCTGGTGCAAATGCTGGGCGAATACCAGGCTCTGGCTGCTGAGGCTGCCTGGAGTGGCAATCGTAGGGATGCCATCCGCGCGCTGACAAGTCATCCGTTAGTTTTTTCACTCTACAAAGCCGAAGCAATGTATGACGAGATGGCCGCCGCGCACCGGCACTATCTACCTGAACGCTTACTCTACTAATCTCTATAAATTGGCTTCACAGCTGCATTCGTATATAGTAGGGGTGACCCTTGCGGTCACCCAGGAAACGGTGCCTGGTAGGAGGCAGTGTAGTATGCATTATGTTTTGGGCGTTGATGGCGGGAATACGAAAACGATCGCACTGGTTGCCTCTCTGGATGGCGCCATACTAGGAGCAGGACGTGGTGGATGTGGTGACATCTACAATGCTCCTACCAGCACAGAGTGGCGGGACTCCACCAGCGCAGCCATCGCCAACGTCGAGTACGCCGTCACCAGCGCCCTGGATGCCGCGCATATCCGGCCCTCTGATCTTGTCACTTCCGTTTTCAGTATGGCCGGTGCGGACTGGCCGGAAGATTTTGCCTATATCCAGGCCGCGATGGAGGAACGTGGCTATGGACGTACGATCTATGTGCAAAACGATGCCATGGGCGTCTTGCACGCGGGATCATCTGACGACACCGGTGTCTCTGTTGTCTGTGGGACAGGAGCTGCCACCGGCGCGCGCGCGCCAGATGGGCGAACCTGGCATTCAAGCTTCTGGCAAGACCAGGCACAGGGCAGTACCCACCTCGCCCAGAATGCACTGGATGTTGTCTACCGTTCAGCGCTGGGTATCGAGCCGCCGACGTCTCTGACCGCGCGTTTCCTCGATTTTTTTCACCTTGATACAGTCGAGGAGTTGCTCCATCTTTTTACCAGCCGGGTGCAAAGTCACCCACGCCACGTCGGTCGTTTGACGCCGCTGCTCCTGGATGAGGCCCTTTCGGGTGACAGCGTGGCGATACGTATCGTTCAGGAACACGGTGTCATACTCGGGAAATATGCGCTCGCCGCCGCACGAAAAGTGGGCATTGAGGGATCGGCCTTTACGCTAGTCTTAGCCGGCGGCGTCTTTCGCCATCCTTCTCAACTGCTGGCAGACACTATTGTCGATTGCGTGCGCACAACCTGTCCCGCAGTACGACCGACGCGCTGCCGTTTTGAGCCTATCATCGGCGTGCTTTTCACCGCGCTCGAAGCAGCAAAAGTTGTCGTCGATGACGATCTCCTGGAAAGACTGATCCCCACGATTCCAGGCCCGGAGCTATTTAAGACTGCCTTCGATTATTCTAACAGGTAATGAGGGGTAGGCATTTGGGTTACAACGAAGACTCTGCTGGCGAATGACAGATTGAGTGAAATGTCCGGGTGAAAGGAAAGAAACGTTCCATCGCCACCATACACGCATCGGCTTGCGAAGCCGTAGCATGGTAGGGGCGATGCCTTGTCCTCGCCCGGTGACGGGGCCGATTCGACTCGCACTTTCATTCGCCAGCAAAGTCAACGAAAGAGAGGTATTTATTGACAATTCTGCAAGGGCTGAAACCTGCGAATCATAAATCATAACGGAATGGCTCTTTATAAAGCCAGGTTGTTTTTTGTTCGATGGATTGTATTGTTTGTATTGATTGTGACGGACTTGCTATGTTAGAAGCTGCTCGAAATGCAGCGCGAGCTTCTTTATAGCGTAGAAGCTTATCTAAAGTTCTCCCTTTTTCCGCATAGGCCTCTTTATAGTCAGGATCGAAACGGATCGTCTTTTCAAAAACTGCTAGAGCCTCTTCAAAATCTCCGTGATCGTAGTGAGCCTTCCCGGCGTTGATTAGAGCCTGCCTCTGCTGTTCATAAACTTGTGATTTGCTTGAATCAAGATAAATTGCTTGTCTGTAAGCGCCACGAGCCTCTTCATAACGGCCAAGCTCGAAAAGAACTTTGCCTAGAGACGCATGTGTATTGGCATCTGTCGGGAAAAACTGTATGGCCTGCTCATAGGCTGTGCGAGCATAGTCAAAATGTTCCGCTTCTTCAAGCGCTTTTCCTTTGTTAACAAGGGTTTTCCACTGATCGACAAGAGCCTGGGTCCAGCTAATGTCCAATTGCATCGCCTTTTTATAAGCATCTCGCGCCTCTTCGTAGCATTCAAGTTCAAAAAGCGCTTTTCCGAGTTCGACATATACGCTCGCATTGTTGGGCAAAAGGAGAATCGCCTGTTCAAAGAAAGATAGAGCTTCCTGGAATTGCCGTTGTATGCAGAGATTTTTTCCGTGGTTGACGAGTTTCTCTGCTTGATTCATAAAAGATTGAGCAATAGAGGGGTCGAATTGAAGTGCGAGCTTATTCAAAGCCTCGGCCTCAAGATAGTATCTTTGTTGGTTGAGAGTTTTTACTTGCTCGAAAAGAATGTCTCTCTGCTTCGCGTAAATTTGCTGATATCCAGCATCAAGCTCAATCGCTTTTCTATAGGCGGCTCCTGCTGCTTCGTAACGTTCAAGTTCGAACAAAGAGTTTCCTTGACCTGCATAAGCCTGGGCATTGTCGGGATCAAACTGTATTGTTCGACGATAGAGTGTTAGCGCATCTCTGTATTGCCTGAGTTCGTAAAGCTTTTCTCCCTGGTTAAAAAGAGCATCTATATGTTCGACATAAGCATCACTATAATTTGGATCAAGTTGAACAGCCTTTCTGTAAGCAGTTCCCGCCTCAAGGTAGTTCTCCAGTGAGTAGTAAGCTTTCGCCTGGCAATTGTAAGCTTGAGCATCTTCAGGAGCAAAGAGAATCGTTTGTTGGTAGCTCACGAACGCGTCCTGGTATTTTCCCAGTTCGTAGAACCCATTTCCTTTTTCGACGAGCGTTGTTATCAGTTCGGTGTAAGTTCGGGTATTATCAGGTTCAAGTGCAATAGCTTGCCTGAAGGCACTCCCTGCCTCGTAATACTGTCTCAATTTGTAGAGAGCCTTTGCCTGCCCAACATATGCTTGTGCATCATTACTATCAAAAAGTATAGCGTGAGTATATGCCGCCCTGGCCTCACGATTGCGACCCTGGTCATAAAGAGACTTCCCTTTATCAGTGAGCGCTCTCAGCTGCTGAGTGTACATTTCAGCATAGGTGGAGTCATATTGAACGGCTTGCTCATAAGCATTTCCTGAGTCTTTGTACTGCTCGCGTTCATAGAGGGCCCTTCCAATTTGCAGATAAGCGTCCGGATAGCTCGAGTTAAACAAAATGGCTTGTTGAAAGGCACCAATCGCATCTTCATAGAATAGGTCCAATTTTACACGCTCGTAGAGTATATGCGCTTTATCGACGAGCGCTTTTGTCAAATCAATATAAGCCTGGGTAATACTGAGATCGTACTGAATAGCTTGCCGGTACGCCTTACCCGCTTCTTCAAAGCGTTTCAGTTCATAGAGGACGCATCCTAGATCGGCATAACCCCTGGAGTTCTGTGGATGCAAGCGGATACTCTGCTGGTAAGCTAGTATGGCTTCTGCATAACGCCCAAGTCCAATGAGCGCGAGCCCCTTACCATGGAATGCTCTTGCATAATTGCTGTCGAGTTGTATAGCTTGCTCGCAGGCTGTCAGAGCCAATTGATACTGCCTGGCCTTGTAAAAAGTGATACCTTCACTCAGGTACTGTTCTTTGGACTTCTGCGATGTTACGCCTGCCTGTAGGTGTTGACTGATGGAGTTGTTCCCACTTGCCATATAGATTCCCCCCAAATACCTTTTTTATGTCCGAATTATAGTCTTTATTGGAACAAATGTCTAGTATCAAGTAGGCCCAGTTCCTGCCCTGAATAAGAAACGCGCCATTCATACCCCCTGGATATATTACAGGGGTATGAATGGCGCGTCTTCTGTATGTTGCAAGCCTACCCGGTTGTGATCGTACCGTCGCCATTCACGCGAATGGAGATGCCCGGTAGCGGCCCGTTTCCCGGTCCTGATATATGGCTGAAGCCATTCAGGGGATCAAAAATTGCGCCATGCGCTGGGCAGAGAAGCTGGTGGCTGCCGGAATCATAATTGACAGCCACTCCTACATGTGTGCAAGCTCTTTCACAGGCAACGAAATTCCCGTTGGGGAGGCGAATAAGCAGGCTTCCCTGCCCATCGGCTGGATTCGAAAAACTTTTGGCGCTATTCGTTGCCTGGCTCGTATAGCCAATCACTGTGCCCGTATGCGAGGGTGGTTTTGGTGTGGGCGTGGGTGGCGGCTGTGTCGGTTTTGGTGTTGGCTGCTGGGTTGCATGCGCAGTCGGTGACGGCTGTGCCTTTTGCGTTGACGAAGGCTGCGCAGTTGGGGTCTTGCCTGCTGTCGGCGTATTCTGATTCTGAGTACCCTGTGTAGGGCCAGTGGCTGGTGCATTTCCCTGTGTCGTCTGCGTTGGCCCGGTGGCTGGTGCATTAGCGACCCTGGATTGTACCTGCGCCACGCTTTGCATGAAGTGTGCAAAGCTTATGCCTCCTGCACCAATCACACCTGCTGTAGCAGTGCCAACGACAATAAGCTTGACCAGGCGTCTGCGATCGGCTTGAGCTGGTCGGGGGCGCGGACGCCTTCTGCCAGCTGAAAGGCTGACGGTTGGACGCCAGGTGAACATTCCAGGTGTAAGCGCCTCTGTCTTTGCTGAAGTAGCGGACCACAGGGCAAAAGGATCAACGCCCGGTATGACATCTGCTTGTGTGGGCTGGTCAGGTTTTTCTGGCATCGCAGGAGGCGCTACTACAGACGTGTTACCGCCATCAGCGGGCTGCATGGCCTGCCACTTTCTTGAGGTCAGCATGTCCTCGTCGAACCAGTTGACAGTTGGTGGCATCGTGATTTGCGTATCCTGTCTCACCTGGCGGGCCATCGCGGCTGGAGCCTGCTTTGCTGTTGCACCATGTAAAGCGTGTTCAAAAGCTGTTGCTAGTTCTCCAGCATGTTGATAGCGCTGTGAGGGGTTGCGTTCCAGCGCTTTATTGACTACCAGGGCGAGGGTTTCTGGGATCTCGGGATAACGCATGTGCAGAGAGGGAGCAGGCTGTTCTATACGCTTCAACGCAATTTCGAGGGAGTCTGTGCCGCTAAAGGGTGGCGTACCACTTAACAGCTCAAAAAGCATAGCGCCCAATGAATAAATGTCGGAGCGAGCATCTGCCGGTAAGCCCAATACTCGTTCCGGCGAGATAGATTCAGGGCTGCCAAGAAATTTCCCATTCGCGTTAAGCAGGTGCGCTGGCAGTTGCTTGAGCTGTGTATTTCCGTGTAGATCAAGTAGCGTCTTCAGCCCAAAACCGGCTATTTGCACCTGTTGCTTGTTGATCACCAGAATATTTGCAAGGCTCAGTACAGCATGTACCACACCGTATCCATGCGCATAATCCAGGGCCGCTGCTACTTGTTTTAAAACACTGAGCGTTTGTTCAGGTGTAAATCGACCCTGTTGTTTCAGCGCCTGGGACAGCGAGGCCGCTTTTACAAAGGATGTTACCATGAAGGCATAGTCGGCCTGCTCACCGTAAGCATAAATGAGGAGGATATTGGGATGGTCTAACCTGGTGAGAATGGCTCCTTCGTGGGCAAAACGCGCGCTAAAGCTTTCATGTGCCTGCGCCGTAATACCTGCGGGAAAGTTGAAGGTCGTAATCGTGACAGCGTGACCCCCAGACTTTTGTTGTCCCAGGTAAACAGCGCCTAGCTGTCCCTGACCAAGCAGCCGCTCAATCTGGTACTCCCCAAGCGTCCTTCCAACAAGTTGTTCAATACTCAAAATATCAATCTCCTATTCCTGCCTGGCTCTCGATTATGCTGCTCAAATAATTTTTGCTGTACCGAGCAGAGCTGTATCTCCCTGTTTCTTTCTGTATCACCCCTATAGTTGGCAGTTTACTCAGGTATGTTGAGTTGCGTCAATGGACGCTTGCTTGAAGTAGGACATAAGGGTATCATTCCGGTTGAGAACTAGTATCGGCAGGCCGTCAGGGTGGGGGCCA
>WNGN01000138.1_pt1 | contig 40803 bp, 26 predicted proteins | sample 5400561 | NCBI WGS metagenome assembly WNGN01 (sample SAMN13153379, study PRJNA577476) | soil metagenome | isolation source: 115 cm soil or saprolite under Garry oak tree replicate 2 | place: USA:California | collected 2016-06-15 | reverse complement strand
CATCACCATCGCGCCAGCGTCCCGCATCACGGTGCCCAGCCCAGCGGCCTTCGCATCGAACGGCCAGAGGATCATCCAATGGGGACCGATCGGGATCGCGGGACTGGTGGTGTCGAAGGGATCCGTGTAGCTGTGTTGCGTTGCTCCATTGAGCATGTAGATCAGACCAGGCGACGTGTTGGTCGGCTTTGGCTTCCTTGCCATCACGTCCTTCATCCACACCATTCCCATCGGGTCGAGGCACATGTCCACGCTGCCAATGATGTTCTGGTCGCCGGGGACACAGACCCAGTCGTTTGTCCCCTGGCGTAGCACGGTCAGGTTGCCATCCCTATCCATCTCCGCCACGGTCGCTTCGCTTGTGATACAGGAGGGACCCGCGAGCATGGCGCGTCTGATTTTCTCCTTTTTGATTGCTTCCGCCATGATTTGCTCTTCCGATTCGCTCTGCGTTTGGTCGTACATGACTCTCCTCTCTTTCTTCTTCGTGACTCGTGGTCAATGCCCTGGAAAATGGCGGTTTTTGCCCTCACACGTGAGCAAATGTGAGCACTTGCCCCCAAGCAGGCTCCATGCTGGTAAATAGCGTGAATGTTCGACGGTTTTTGAGCCGAAACGTGGGAATTCGGCGCGAAACAGAGGAATCGACCACCCAGAGCCTGGAGAAACCGCTCCCCGTCTGGCTTCTTTCATCACCATTCTGTAAATTGTGTCAATCCCAACCGTATTTTGGCGAACATTCTGGAGCGCCGCCGCGTCTACCGGCGAACCGCTGCACCGCTGAGCTTTGGTTGCCTACGCACTGCCGTCGTCCCGGCGGCCAAGGAAACGCCAGCACACCCGCTCCTGCCTGGCGCGCACCGTCTGCTCTGGCGCAACGGGAAGCCGCCGGGACGACGGCGGGACGCAGCAACGCTCAGCGGCGGCTCCTGGTCAAGGGAGCCTGTGACAGCCTGGGCAAGACCTGCTCGCCATAAAAGGTGATGACTTTGGCCTGATCTTGCTGCGGGGATTGCAGCACGATATGCGTGACACCGCCATCAATCAGCTTCTCAAGTGCCTGCAGATGCACCTGCGGGTCCTGGCTGACGACCCAGGTGCTGGAGGCTTGTTCCAGGGGAACCTCTTGCTCGGCCCGGCGCTGGATGCTGCGCGGATCGGGGTCGTTGAGATAGCTTGCTGCCCTGGGCAAAAAGCGCAAGAGCGGTGTCCAGCGCTCGGCTTCCTGGCGATCCCCGACCACCACCCAATGCACGACCAGGATGGGCATGGAGGCGGGCTGCTTAAGAGCGGCCCGCGCGCCCTGCTCAAACGCCTGGCGCAGTGCTGGCTGACTTGGCGCCTCAGTAAAAGAGATCAGGCCATCGCCGATCTTGCCCGCCAGGGCCATGCTCTTGGGGCCAGTGGCAGCGACGTAAATGGGCACAGGCGGGCTGGGCACATCATAGAGGCGGGCCTGCTCCACCGCATAGTAGCGCCCCTGATGGCTGACCCATTCGCCCGTCCAGAGCCGCCGAATCAGCGTCACCGCTTCTTCCAGGCGTGCGGAGCGTTCCTGGTAGGCTCCCCAGCCGCCACCGCCAGGAATCTCGTTGACCGCTTCGCCTGCCCCGACGCCCAGAATGACGCGCCCAGGATAGAGCAGACCCAGCGAGGCAAACGCCTGCGCGACGAGTTGCGGACGATAGCGATAGGAGGGGCAGGTGACGGCCGTGCCCAGTAGGAGGCGCTGCGTACGCTGCCCCAGGGCGGCCAGCGTCACCCAGGCCAGGCCACAGTGCCCCAAATTGTCTTGCCAGGGCTCAAAGTGATCGTCGGCCCAGACGGCAGCAAATCCGGCTTGCTCGGCCTGCACGCCGAGTTCCACCAACTGCGGGAGAGGAAATTGTTCGTGTAAGAGCGCCAGGCCCACCACCACCGGGTTGCGTCTGGTCGCACCTGCTTGTCCAGGAGCGTGTTGCTGTTGCATAACGTGTTCCCTTTCTGTATCTGAGAACCATATGTCCCGGCGCCTCCGGGCATCCTCTGCGGTAGTGGGCCAAAGGCCTGCCTGCAGGTCAGGTGTCGGTTTGCCGGATGCCCACGTGCGCTCATCGGGCCACCATCCGGCTCACACATTGCAGCGCCAGGTGGGAAATCTCACGGGAGGCGCAACGAGCTGTCCCTTGGGCTCAAGTGGCTGGACATGCCCGTTCCATGCGCTCGCATGAGGCTTCGAAGGGGCGAGATCGAGCGCTGTGAGAGCGTTTCCTCTCGCCACAGCCCAGCTCATGCCCCTCGCCCTCCCTGATCCTAGTGTAAGGTGCAAGCGTCATGAAAGCGCCATCAACAGCGTCATAGCCGTGGCGTGAGGAACGGCTCTGCTGTCTCTTGCACATGGGAGGGCCATGAAGGACGCTCTCACGCCCGTTCGACTTAAGAGAGCCAACTCGTTGCGCATCCCGTGAGCAAATCGACCCAGGTGGAGAGGGCACGTTTGACTTGTTTGAGCGTCACCCCTCCCAATGAGCCCCAATACAGCCATCTCCAGACAGGCAGGTGGAAGAGCTGCCTGAACGGAAAGGTGGAAGAGGTGCGCTGCCGAAACGCCAGCAGGTCCAGAAAGAGCGTGAGTTGGGCATGCGACCACCAGGCGTGCGAACCACGTCCTGGCCAGACGCGCATCTGGGCCTCTCCCATCAGTCCTCTCTCGACCCATTCGTCAAAGCGACTCTCAGTGACGGAAAACCCGTGTCTGGCGGCGCAGGCCAGTAGGTCATGCTTTTGATACCAGCAGGTCCGTGCGTCTGTTGTCATCGTGCTGCTCCTCTCCTTCATCCACTGAACGATCATATGGCAGAGCAAGGAGATGGCAGTTGGAATCACTGTGGTAGTGATCGTCCGAGTATGCTGAATCCGACCATACCATGGACACCCTTCTTCAGGCATATAGTGCATCCGCTCTCCTCCTGACCATCGTGTTTGCGTCTCTTGCTGCAAGGATACCTGATAGGGAAACGAGATACCAGGGAAAATATGGCAAATTTGCTCCCTGTTCTAACGTCATTTTCGACTTTCGCCCGCACCAGTTGTCATGTATCAGTAATCCTGGGTGCTTCCACGCTCTCAAGCGCGTGAATTCGCACCGCCAGGCCGATGAGGCACTGCCTGTATCTTAGTCATTGCTCTCAATTCTCTTCGCTCACAGAGCACACGACATCAAGGATGTCCCTGCCCTTCATGGGACAGGCGTACCTTCTCATTGGCCACCTCACGCCGCTTGATATAGCGGGACGGCATGTCCAGGCTGGCCCACCCGCCAGCCTGTTTCAGGCTTTCCAGGTCGGTCCCGGCCTCCGCAGCAGACCAGGCCCAGAAATGGCGGCAGTCATGAGGCGAGAGCTGCTCTACCCCGATCTTTCTCCCCAGGAAGCGCACGCGCTGGTTGATGGCAGATTTGCTCATGCCACCACGTAAGGTGCCGTCCTGTGTACTGCCGGAGAGCAGGGTGCCGTGTGGGTGATCGTGCAGAATATAGCGGGTGACCGCACTGCGAGTGGTTCTCGTCATCTCGTGGCGCAGGGTTCCCCCGACTTTGGGCTGCTCAAAATGGAAATACCCACCTTCTAGGTCAAACCAACTGACCTGGAGGAGTTGCACTTCTTCACAGCGCAGGCCATGGTAGAGCAGCAGGCACATCAGCACGCGATCACGGCGTCCTTGCGGCGTATCGGGTTGCTCGATGAGCGCCCTGGCCTGGGCAATGGTCAGGTCCGTCGGTCGGGCTTTCTTGGCCCCGACGCGCGTCTTGGGCCGCTGCGTATCGATGCGCCTGCCCTCCTGGCCGCGGTAACCCATCACCGTGCGGATCATCGCCGCGTGCTGCTCATCCAGGGCACCGGCCCCCTGCGCCAGCTTGCAGTAGAGCTTCACTGTCGATAAACGCATATTGATGGAGCCAATGGCGTAGCCGAGCTTTCGCTGCCAGATGACAAAGCCCTCGACGAGGCCCTTGGTCATGGCACGCCAGGCCAAGGGGTCGTGGTAGAGATCGCCAATCTCGATGGTACCCGGAATGGCGCGCAGGTAGTGGGTGAACAGGTCGAGATCGGCGCGGTGCCGCCGGAAGGTGTCCTGGGCCTTGCGTTCGCGGTAGCGCAGGAAGGTGTCCTGGGCCGCCACCTGGTCGGCCAGGTGAGCCGCCTCTTCCAGGGATCCTGCCGGCAGAGGAAGACGATCCGGTAGGGAAACCAGGGAGCGATCAAGGGTGGCCATGGCGATTCCTTTCTCTGAGATGCCCGTTCTACGTGTCGTGTGCTGTCGATTTGTAAAGTAAATCAACAGCTCTAGTATACCCGTTGCCACCCTTTTTTGCAAGAGATCATCCTGATGTCCTATTGATAGGATGATATGCTGTAATCGACGAGATGCTTCCAGAGACAAGGCCAGGATTCTTGCCGCATATGATCACAACCAGATCATCTGTTGCGGATCAAAGGAAACCAGGTAGTGTTTGCCCCACGTATTCCCTGCCATGGTAGAATGGGAGGAATCTTCCTGGCTTTCTCATGCTCCCATCGAGACGAGCGCCGGGAAGGACTGAACCTCGCACTGACCATTGGAGCATGTGAGATGAGGAGGCAATCTATGCCTGATGTGCCCACCGGAACGATCACTTTTCTCTTTACTGATATGGAAGGCAGCACAGCGCTCTGGGAACATCACCCCAGCGACACGATGCTCACAGCCCTGGCTCGTCACGATGCGCTGTTACGCTCGGCGATAACGGCTCATGGTGGCTATGTCTTCAAGACGGTAGGCGATGCGGTCTATGCATCCTTTGCTGACTCTGCTGATGCTGTATCTGCCGCCCTGGCCGCGCAGCGAGCCCTGGCAGCAGAGGAGTGGGGCGAGGTGGGTCCGCTACGGGTGCGCATGGCGCTACACACCGGAGTCGCGTATTACCATGATAATGACTACCACGGTCGGACGCTCAATCGTATATCCCGCATCCTCTCCACCGGGCATGGCGGGCAGATTTTGCTCTCTGCTGCTACCGTCGAGCTGGTTCTGGACAGCTTGCCTGGGGGGACGAATGTGATAGACTTGGGCGAGCATACCTTGAGAGACTTGCCACGGCCCGTCCATATTTTCCAACTGACCGCTCCCGACCAGCCTGCGGAGTTCCCTGCGCTCTTGTCGCCTGCGGAGCATGAAAGGCAGACACAACAACAAATGATGTGGGTAGGTGACTTTCAACATGCCCTCAATGCTCGGAATTGGAACCAGGCAGAGAACGTCTTACAGAGGTATCCAGATTTGGCTGAGGGTCGCAGCAGACTCGGCTTGAGCATGAGTAATGCAGTTCAAGAGTATTTCTCGAATCAGTTGCGTCCAGGTACTTCCCCATTCGTAGGAGGGCCTGTGACGCCGATGTATACTACGCAGTTTGCTCAACTTCTTCCTGCTCCTCCTACACGCGAAGCTATTCACTGGTTAGAAGAAGCTCTCCAGTATGAAGAGGATCCAGATGGTGACGTAATCGCTTCTTTAACCCTGATGTATGGGTATGATGAAGCATATGAGAAGATGATCGACTCGCTTCAGAAAGCACTTATCGTGAACCCTTCCCGCATCACTTACTTTCAACGTCCGGAAAATCTTATGATGCTTCTTCGCGCCTGCCATGATCTTGCTTCGGTTGAAGCAGTGATGCAGCATGTACAGCTGAAACTTCCCCAAAAAGAAGACGTACAACAAGCAATAAGAGAAGCCATAGAGAGTACTCCTCATGATTACATTCGCGTCAGTCCTGTCAAGTGGTATGCATTAGAGATGAAAATGGGAGATATCTCACGGATACCGGCAGAAGTACTCATTGCCATTCCTGGCACGGAAGGACTGACCTATGCTCAAATCATCAAGAAAGATCAGTGGACTATTACCATTCCTCCAGAATCATCCATGGTGATAGATCCAAAGACGCTCCTGCCAATCGATGAGATCTTAAAACAGCTGACTGAAAAGGGGGTTGTGCTCATCACGCGTATGTAGTCATGTATGATGGGGGGAGATGCCACGAGGTGAAAACAAGGCTTCCGTTTCTCCTCATAAGAGGAACAACGTACAGCTTTCAACCGGTCTACTTGCTACTTTGCATTTGTGACGGGGGCAGCGAGCATTGCGCAGCAGTTAGTACACAGGAAAGCGGGCAACGATGACGACCAGGCCTCTGCGCGCTATCCTGCATAGCGACCTTGACGCCTTCTACGCCAGTGTGGAGCAACGAGACAATCCCTCCTTGCGCGGCAAGCCCGTGATCGTGGGTGGGGACCCGCAGGGCCGGGGTGTGGTTGCGACCGCATCCTATGAAGCCCGCGCGTTTGGGGTGCATTCAGCGCAACCGTGCAGGCTCGCCTTGCAGTTATGCCCTGACGCCATTTTCCTGCGACCGCGTTTTGAGGTCTACCGGGTGATCTCACGGATCATCCAGGCCATCTACCGGCAGCACACCCCTCTTATTGAGCCGCTCGCCCTCGACGAAGCGTACCTGGATATCACGTCCCTGGTCGGGGAGGATCTCGCTGCGGCGGCCCAAATAGCGCGAAACATCAAACACGCCATCGTTGAGCAGACCGAGCTACACGCATCGATAGGCGTCTCCTTCAATAAAATGCTGGCGAAGCTGGCCAGTGCGCACCAAAAGCCAGACGGACTCACAGTCATCACACCAGAAGCGGCTCCTGCCTTTCTTGAAACGCTCCATATCGGCAAGATCTTCGGGGTCGGCGATGTGACCGCAGCCAGGCTCAAGGACCTGGGGATCACCACCGGCAAAGCACTGAAGCAACTGAGCCTGGAACGCTTGCAGGAGCTGTTCGGCAAGCGAGGGACGGTCCTGTACTATTTCGTGCGTGGCGAAGATGACCGGCCGGTTGAGCCAGAGCGGGAACGAAAATCGGTCGGCAAAGAGACGACGTTTGAGCGTGATATCACTGAGCGCGAAGAGCTGCTCGTCATCCTGGGGCAGCTGGCCGAGCAGGTATGGAACCGCCTGGCCGAGCTGGAGATCGCAGGCAAGACGATCACGCTCAAACTGCGCTGGCATGATTTCCAACTGGTGACCCGCAGTATCTCCACGGCCTCGCCGATCCAGGATGCACCAGCCATGTTGCGCTACCTCCGCCCCTTGCTTGACCAGCTCCTGGTGGAGAACAGGCCGGTACGCCTCCTGGGGGTGACACTGTCCCATCTGGTGTCCTCTCAGGAACTGAACCAGCGTGAACACCTGGAGACGCCATCGCTCTGGGAACTGGCGAGCGAATAGATCTTTTGCGAGAAGACGGATCTCTGGCCAGTATAAACATTTTCGGGATCGGGTGGTATTGGCAAGAGAGGGTTCGGCAGACCCTCCCCACTGCTAAACCAGAGTCTTTTTGCCGTGCCTCTGTTCACCGCTGCACATTAAACTCTTCACCACGAAAGCGAAGAACACGCCGGAAGGCAATATTTTTGCCTTCACTTGCGACGGTGTCGTCCCAAAAGTCGGAAAGGAATGGCGGGCGCTCTCCATAGAGGATTTCATAACTAAACGTACCCTGATTTAGCCCCAATTCCTCTATGTTTCGGGCCTTAACCAGGATGCAGGGAACAATATATATCCCTTTTTTTAGTAAGCCGGCTGCCCGGTGATTGCCATCCCGAATAAAGTAGCGATCTCTGTACTGGCCTACTTGTAAGTAACTTGCTCCTAACCCTATGAAAAACGTTACCGCCTTCACCCGTATGGGAGGCAACCCAGGACCAGGTGGCACGTTTGCATCATGCATCAAAGCGTTATGAATGCGTAAATTAGGGTTAAGCGAGCTTATGGTAATTCCTTTCTGATCGGGATCGATAAAACCGCCTATCTGGTTCAGTGGTTCATTAACTGGCAGACAGAACTTGGTGAATTCTTCCAGGTCGTCAGAGACCGTGGTGGCACGGGTCTCCAAGCCATCCAAATTGATTATCCGTTGGTAGCTTAGGACCTTCCGTAAGTCTACCATTGCAGGTTCCCACTCCATTGGAGCAAATGCTGCTTGTATATCGGGACGTGCTTTGAGTGATGCGGCGGTGTTCTTGTCTATATCTCGTATCGGGTTGACTGGTTGCCTTATAGGACGTGTAGCAACTGCTGTCTGGCAGTCTTTGATCTTCTGCTGAATATGAGTAAGATCATCGGTAGGACCCGGTTGGTGGCCGAGTAAGAAATGTGTTGCCTCAGTCTCATTCATCCAACCGATCAGGACCCGCAACGACCCCATAACAATCTTCTCACCTTGAACGAGCGAAAATTCTTCTTCCATTGTAAATCTCCATTCTAGAAAAGGCCCAGGAACATTAGGGCCTCTTCCTTAACGTGTTCTGTAATTCAGAAGGGTATAACAGGCCTTTGGAACAGGAGCCATAGACTTTCTCGAAAGCCCTCTGGGTTTCACAGGAGCAGCAGTGCTGCTGCCTCACATTGCGCAAATTGCTCTCCCCGGCATATTGCGCGACGATAAGACAGGATTAGCCAGCTTTTCTTTCCTCCAGACCGACTCTCTCAGCTTCGTATTGATGGACTATCTCCAGTAGTACCTCCCTCGGGTGCTTCACTGACCAGCCGCGCTGCTTGAGAAACTCCACCATTGTACCTAGACATTGCTCCCCCCGCTTCAAGGGCTCAGTCTGGCCCTGGTAGATGAGAGAGAGAAACAGCGGCAGGAGGTAGAGCGCGCCGTTCATCGTCACCCGGTAAAAGAACGCATCGGGGAATGGCTCTGGGAGACAGGCGTTAATCTCTACTATGATGAAATCTGTCGTGTTTCGTAGCACCTGGTAATAGTGCCGTGCCCGCAACCACTCCTCCAGGGTCGCTAGCTCAACAGCTTCCTTCAGCTTCGGAATAGAGAACAGTGGCGAGAGTTGCTTGAGGAGCTGCTGGATGCCGACGGCTGCCCGGAAGAGACTCTCTGGATCGGTCTTGATTTCGGGCGGAGGCTCCTTTTGCCGACGAGCTATCCGCAGTACGAGGTCAGCCAGCAACTCAAGGTCCGGCTCATATAACGGGGTTGCGAGAAAATCAAACGTAAGCTCAACGATTTCTGCCCAGGTTTCTACGCCGAGTGACTGGATAGGCTCACGCTTCTTGGGAGAATACTTCCAGCGCGGGAGCATTCTCTCGTAAATCAGCGTGCTCACGTGGTCTAGAATATCGTCCGGGTCTGTCTTTCCTTGCGTTAATCGAGACAAATGGCGCTCGATGAAGCGCAGCACTATACGACGGACAGCCCGCAATGGGATATCGTGCCCCGCAAGCCACAAGGGGAGGTATAGCCTGTCGTGCTGCCGATCCCACTGCAGCAGATCGTGAAGGTAGGCTGCCTGTGCAACAACGCCTTCGTCCCAGAGGTACATCGGTTTGCGCGATCCTGGTTGCTTGTCACGTTGAAGTGGCGGCAGCAGCTGCTTACAGCGAAAATCGGTCAGTTGGCGCTCAGTAAACCGACACCTGCCTGATTGTCGCAGGCGATGGAGGACTTCATTAGAGGTGATGCCCATTGAATTCCCCCCCGAGTCGAGTCCCTTCCAACCTTCTCTGATAAAGGCTAACGTGCATCATCACATTTGTTTCTGGAGGAGACGGTAATAGCGTGCCGAGTATAATGATCCCCATTATAAGCTCCTGGTGTTTTGATATTAGAACGCTTGTCTACCGTTCTGGTCTCAATTGTAGCAGAAGGTCATGGGGGAGGTTGCTTGTTTAGACTGTAAGCTGTGGTGCGTTTGATGGCTACTCGACTAAAATTCCTGTGACGCTCGCTCCTTTGTACTCCAACGGAGGAGCCATAGCCATTGGGGTGACCAGCGAAACTGTATGCAGAGCAGTAATCTCGTTGCGCATCGCGTGGGAAAAAACTGGATTTGAATGGGTCCAATCCAATGCAGGAGCGCCCCTGCTATCGGGATGGCCTCAGCCGCTGCAAAAATTGCTCTACGGGGTTGCGCTCCTCGGGACGGAGTGGGCGAAATCCGCCCTGGTCGTTGATGAATACGACCTGCGTTCCCTGGAAGGATATGATCATATCGGGCTTCTTGTCGCCGTTGACATCGATGAAGCTCAAGGTCACCGGGATGAGGTCGGCGTCAGAGCCGTAGAGCTGGGGGCCGATGTAGATACGAGCGTGGCTGGCGTCACCACCAGGTAGCTCGATGATTTCGATCCGCCCATGCAGGTTGATGGCAAGAAAATGACTCGGCACGCCCGGCGCTTCGTTATGCCCGACGTAGGCATCGATCTGAAACGTGCGCGGCCTGCCATACCGCAGGTCATCCAGGGTCGTTGTGAACCAACTGGTCACGATGCTGAGCACCGCAATCAGGGCCAGGGTAGCAAGCATCCCAATACCAAGGAAGAATAAGGGATGAAGACGTGAACGCGGCCGCATCGTCTGCTTTGGCCGTGGCGTGTGCGGCAGCGTGGTGGGCATGGTGGGGGCGCGTCGCACCCTGGTTGCCGTGGCGCTCCCACGGCCCGTCTGTGCAGCATCGAGAGCGTCTTGCTCCGCAGCGTCATCATCGGCCTGCGACTGGCGCACCCGCGAGGCCCGCTTCACCGGGAGCACAGGTATACTGGCAGCGGTAGTATACTCGTCCACGGTGATCGTGTCGGCAGTGGTGGGACGATACCGTAAGGCGCTGCGAGGGAGCCAGCCATCGGTTTTTTCCAGGGTGGGCATGGGTGATGCCTCTTTCTTGTTGTTGGTCTGTTCGTTGCGTGCTCGTGATTGAGCGTTATCCTGAACGTGCCATAGGACGAAGGTTCTGGTCGCGAGGCTTTTGCTCTATAGAATCAGACAGACGAGTCGCCTCCTGGAACTCGCCTGCCATCGTTGTCTCCGACGGGTACATTACTACGATGGACCAACAACATCATCACCCGGAGTGCAAGGCGGAGAACGGCTCGTTCGCTGTGTGCTGAGTCTCATGCCCCCCTGCCGGCACACCACTGTGCCGAGCGTGTGGATCTTCATTGACCCTCCTTCATGCCGTCATACCTAGTGGCACCCCCTTGGTGCGTGCAGGCATCCTCCTCTCCCGACCAGGACCCGCCATCGGGGCGGCATCGTTGACCAGGGTATCTCCACTTTCAGCCGTGTAGAGGCGCCTGAACTGCTGCCTGGCCCGTGAGAGTCGCTGCCGCACGGCGGCCTCTCCCACGTCGAGCACCGCTGCGATTTCAGACGAAGAGAGGCCGCCCACGATAGAAAGCAGCAGGGGCGTGCGCAACGCCTCGGGAAGCTGCGCCAGTGTGCGCCTAATTACTTCCCATTCGGCCACTACCTCTGCCGGATCACCTGGATCGGGCGTGCCATATCCTGCTGGCTGCACGGGTGCCATCGCATCCGAGAGCCAGTCTGTGTCGTCCTCTTCCCGTTGCGCCTCGCGCAGGCGCGAGAAGGGGATGAAGCGCATGAGGCTGCGCCGCCGCTGCTGCATACGCACCAAATTAAGCGCGATCCGTAACAGCCAGGCTTTTGCGTGAAAATTCACGCCACTGCTGGCACGAGCAGCGTCAAGCGCTTGCAAGGCCTTGACAAAGACGTCCTGAGTGAGATCCTGGCTCTCCTCCCAGTCCCCGGTCAAACTATGAATGGTCATGAAAACGAGTTTGCCATAGGCGTGGATCAGGGATTCGATTTCCTGGGCAGCAGGCAGTGTTTCCACACACAGGTTCCCTTTCGTGTTGGTACAGAGGTTCTGCAGCATAGCGTGTACACCTACATAGATGCTTGAAGCATGACAATGTGACAGTCAGCAAGCAGCACGCTCCAGGCGGCGAGTCACACCATGAATCAGGCGAGGGCTTGCCTGGAGCGTCACAGAAGAAATAAGGAGGACTGCTGGGTGGAGCCCTGTGGAGATGGCTGGTCTCTCTATTCACCCAGTGCTGGCAACAGCTCATGGTTCTACATAGAAGTATACCCGAGATCGCACGGAAGTGCTATTGCCTTATCCACCAAGTTTTCCACACTATGAGAGGGAATGGGTTCAATACGGTGGAAGAGATGTGCACAACTTCCCTCTTGCTGTGGATTATCAGAGAAAAGGTATCCCCTGCCGATCTCAGGTACGGGGAGGATGTCAAAACAGAAACTCGCGCATAGATAGAGGTAGGACTAGGATGCCTGTAAAATCCTATCACAAAGCAATTTGTTATATTTGGAAAGACAGAGATCCCTACCAGAGAGCTTCTGGTAGGGATCTCTGCTTTTGAAACTTGCTGGCAGCGCAGATTACTCCTCTGGAGTAGCCTCAACAACGATAGGGTCCGGAGGTGGCTCTAGAGTAAAGGTCAGATCATCAGCGATAAGGGCGGGAACAGCGGAAAAATCGATCTCGTAGTTGCCAAAGCGTTTGATGTGTCGTGTTTGGTATGGTGAAAGCGCTGCCACCTGGTCAAGTGAAGGGTGATAGCCCTCAGTTGCCAACGCATTCAACGCCGCACTTATTTCAAGGGTGTTGTCCAAAATGATGCAGTTGGTCAGAAGCCCGGTATATTTCACCAACTTCTCTTGTTGCTCAAATGCAGATGCATACATCGTACCTCCACCTGCAAACCGTACCCAGTCCTCTAACGCATTATATTGCTCTACTTTGTTTGTTGCGCGGTGTATCACTTCACGCAGCTTCATATCAGAAAGAACCGTGAGTAAAAAGACAGTACGGTTCACGCATCCAAGCGTGTAAAATGCCTGATAGAGGCGATTTTTGTGACTGTGGGTGGTCAATTTGCGCAAGAGCATCGACGGCAACACTTTTCCTTCCTGGATGGACAGCGCCACCTGCAAGAGATCCTGCCAATGGGTCTGGAGGAGATTCCAATCGATCACGTTGTCGCGAAAGAGGGAATCGATATGCTGGTAGACAACTTCTTTCGAGGGGCGATAGAACTTGAGGTCTTTCCAGTTGCGAATACGTGGCAAAAGCTGAATGCCCAACATAAAAGACAGTCCAAAAGCTGGGAGATTCTGTCCCTGAGTATCCGCGTGAATAGCGGTGGGTTTCACGTCCGAACGATTTCGCATCAACACGTCGAGGATATGTACTGCTTCCCACACCCCGCCACTAATGAATTGCGTGAAAAGCAGGATATACATGTCACTCACATGATGGCCCAATTCCAACGTTGACACTGTTGCCCAATTCGCCGAAGGTGTACATGGAAGCCAAGGTCTGCTAGGATAGCCAAAGGTATGGAGTTCAGACAGCGAACAGGAGAAGAAGATGTCGTTGCGTCCTCAAGGCCCCGGTCCCATTCCCGAAGAAACAGTACGTATTGCTCACGCCATCTGTCCTGGTGGGACCCTCTATATGCGAATACGAGATCAATTGGGAACGATCTACGAAGATCAGTCTTTTGCCGCATTGTTCTCGGCGCGAGGACATCCAGCCATCGCGCCGTGGCGTCTCGCGTTAGTCTGCATCTTTCAGTTCATCGAAGGACTCTCTGACCGACAGGCTGCCGAAGCCGTCCAACAGCGCATCGACTGGAAATACGCCCTTGGGCTCGAGTTGACCGATCCGGGCTTCGATTTTTCAGTGCTGAGCCAATTTCGGACCCGCCTGCTGGCTGGTGAAGCCGAGATGCAGTTGTTTGAGGTCCTGCTTGAGCGGCTCAAGGCCAAGGGATTGCTCAAAGCTCGCGGGCGACAACGGACGGATTCGACGCATGTGCTAGCCGCGGTTCGTGTGCTCAACCGACTCGAGCGGGTGGGAGAGACCTTGCGCTACGCGCTCAATACCCTCTCGGAGGTGGCACCGGAATGGCTCAGAGATCATGTTTCATCGGAGTGGTATGAGCGCTATGGCAGCCGCATGGAAAACTATCGCTTTCCCAAAGCCGAGTCAGCGCGAGAGGCGTTGGCAGCCACCATGGGAGAAGATGGCTTCGCCTTGCTCCGCCTGCTTGATGCGGAGACGGCTCTGCCCTGGCTGCGCGAGCTTCCTGCTATCAAGACGTTACGGCAAGTCTGGGCGGAGCAATATGCCGACCCTCCCGACCTCGTGCGCTGGCGCGAGAAAAAAGACATGGGCTCCTCGCTCGACCTCATCGCCTCTCCCTATGATCCCGAGGCCCGCTTCAGCACCAAGCGGGGAATGGAGTGGGTGGGCTATAAAGTCCACTTTACCGAGACCTGTGACGAGAAAAGTCCGCACCTGATTACGCATGTGGAAACGACGGTCGCGGCCGTCCCGGATGATCAGATGCTGGCACCGATTCATCAGGCGCTTGCCCAGCGCGGCCTGCTGCCGGAAATGCACCTGGTCGACGCTGGGTATACTGATGCAGAGGTGTTGGTGAGCAGTCAGACCGAGTACGGCGTGAGCATCCTGGGCCCGGTCGCTGCCGATGCGAGTTGGCAAACCAAGGCCGCTGAAGGCTTCGACAAAGAGAGCTTCCTCGTGGATTGGGAGGCGCAGAGCGTGACCTGTCCGGCTGGCAAGCAGAGCCTCTCCTGGTTGCCATGTACCGAACCCGCCAAACTGGCGGCCATTCATGTCCGCTTTTCCCGCAAAGACTGTAGTCCTTGCCCCTCACGCTCGCTGTGTACCCGTGCCAAAATTGAACCGCGTGAATTGCTGCTGCAAAAACGTGAGGAATATGAGGCCCTCCATACGAGGCGACAACAGCAAGCCACCCCAGAGTTTCGCGAGCAGTACGCTCTGCGTGCGGGGATCGAGGGGACCCATGCTCAGGGGCTACGGCGCAGTGACTTACGACAAGCACGCTATCTTGGTTTGGCCAAGACTCGACTCCAGCATATCCTCACGGCGATCGCGCTCAATTTAATTCGGACAGTTGAATGGTTGCAGGAGATCCCACTGGCCAAAACGCGCCAGTCACGCTTCTCTGCTTTGCAGCTCAAACTCGCGTAAGCAGAATTGGGCAACAGTGTCAACGTTGGAGCTACCAGGGGCAGGATAGCAATATTGCTGAGAAGAAGATTACGTACCTTGCCACAAGAAAGGCTCTTACACAGTAGGTGATAAGCGCTTCTAAAATGAGAAGGGATATTAATCTGAGCTTGAAATGGGCTATCTCTGTTCTAGGCCGGTTTATCGGATGTCGATGGGGGCTGCAAAATAGTCGAGGAGGAGCTGGTGGAGGAAGATGTAACCACCTCCCACTTTCCGCAACAAGATCCGTTCTGCTACGAAATCCAAAAAACGCGGATAGTTCCAGGGAATCGAGCCGACACGCCAAAGCAGGAGACGTACTACGCTATGCCGCAGACAGACAAGCCCCCCGTTGAGAAGTCCGGCTAGAAGTCCTGCACTGAGTCCAATGCTCAACTCGACGCTCAGTCCAGTTCTCAATCCGATGCCCCCCGTGGCAATCAGCCCAGCGCCTAGCCCAGAGGTCAACCAGACGATTCCTGTGCTGATAAGCCCAGACACGAGACAATTGCGTGCAGACTGGCGAATACCTTGATTGGGCACGACTCGGTGCTGATCCCCGATGGTTTCACTCGACACCCCCTGAAAGAGTCCAAACAGCAACCAGAAACTCAGCCCAACACCTAGCATAACAGGTAGCGCGAGTAACAGCCCGTAGATCAGCGCCACTCCTACTCCTACTCCTGACCCGTAGTAGCTCAGCGCGGTGCTCAGCGCGCTGCCAAGCCCGATGAGGGCCGTCACGCGCAAAGTTGCGTATATGTGTCTTTTCGTGAGAAGGCTTCGTCCAAGACTCCTCCACGACCAGATGAGTTCGTCAGCGAGGGAGATACCAACAGGCTTCCCGGTCAGTAGCGCACTGAGGAGCCCACCGCTCAAACCAAGGATCAGCCCTTCGATCAGGCCTTTGTCCAGCCCGTTGGTCAGCGTATACAATAGCATTAAGCGCAGTATGGCGCTCAGTCTGACTCCCAAGTGCAGAAAAATGGGTAGCGAGAAGCTCAGCGAGAAGCTCAGTCCGTAGCTCAGTCCGTAGCTCAGTCCGTAGCTCAGCCCAACAAGGGTTCCATTCCTGACGCCGTTACTCTTCATGAGAGGCTGCCACCTGCGCTTCCAGGATAGCCGTGGTGCCTGCAAGCTCGACGCCGGGCTGCTCTTCTCAAGTAACGCCTGCAGGAGGATGCTGGCCAGCCCAACACTCAATCCGACGCTCAATCCGACGCTCAATCCGACGCGCAGCCCGAAAGGCTGCCCGATGCGCAGCCCAACGCTCAATCCGGCACCAAAGGCGATGAGTACGCCTGTCCTCAGCCGTTTGAAGAGGCGAGACCAGGTGCCTCCCCTGGCCATCCTGCTATGCTTGCGAGGTTGCAGTGGTGTCCTCCCTGCAAGCAACCATCCAAGGAATCCACCGAGTACACTGTTCAGAGCGAGAAATAGGGGGAAATCCAAGGAGTAAGAGGAGGAATGCGAGAGGATAAAGGGGTACAATAGCGAGCTAATCCCGAGGCTAGCAAGGATGCCCATAAGGATAGCAGGGAACACAATTGCCCATCTGTCATAGGCCCGCCGCATCCAATCGTCAGAGAGCCAGTCGGGTTGCATGTGTTCAATATAGAAGATCGCTTGGTTCTGCTGTTTCATCTGCTGTGCCAGGAAAGAAAGCCAGTGCCGCGTTTGTTCCTGTGTATAGAGGGAGGAAGCTGTGCGGCGTGTGAGCACGCGTTGGACGTAGGCGGCGAAGACCTGCTCTTGTTTTGTTTCAAGGGAACCTGTAGCAGCGATCTCCTGGCGTGCCGTTCCCTGGTAGGCTGTCGTCAGCACATCGAGCATGAGTGGGGTGCTGGCCAGAGTGTACAGATCAGCATCCTCCTGTAGTGCCCGATGCAGTGCAGCAAGCTGCTCCCCACCATAGGCTAGATAGGCTTCAATCTGCTTGTGCGTGAGCGGTTGCACCATCACAGCCGTGCGCAGCAACAAACGCAGAGGCAGTGCCAGGTAGTCAGCCCGCCGAGTACAGACAACGGTGGGGAGCAAACCATGCGCCTGGCGATAGGCATTGATCGCCTTCACACAGGCGCCCCGGTCGGGAGCAGCCACCTCATCGAGCCCATCAAGCAGTGGCAAGACCTGATCGGTCGCAATCCAGGACGCTGCTAGCGCACGGGGAATCTGGTACTTGGTGTCCAATTCTGTCACCAGCCAGTCAGCGAGCGGTTGCCGCATAGTCGCCCACGAGGAGAGATTGAACACTACGGGCATGGGGTGGCTCTCGTCCTGATGAGCCCGGTCCAACAGATCACGAGCCAGTTCCAACAGCAGCGTCGTTTTGCCCGCTCCCGGTTCCCCCAGAATCAACAGTTCCCCACCAGCCTGATCATAGACCTGCCCAATGCTGGCATCAGCAGGCACAAGCGCCTCGGACTGCTCGAATTCCTGCAACACGAGCCACCAGGGTGTTACGACGGCACCGGGCTGTTTCTGCAACTCCAGAGCAATCTGGGCCGCCCCGTGCAAGGAAGGCTCCAACACGCCGCGAATCCAGATGGTTTGGACGCGCTTGAGCATCCCGCTCCGGTTGCGGTTGCGTTGGGTCTCCGTCAGCGAGAGCGGAGGCGGGTAGACGTTAATGTCACGACCCGCATTATATTGTGTGCCCACCTGCTGGTGGCGTTGATCAAACTGTGTCATGAGAAGAGCTTTTGGACTACCTCAATTGCTCCAACCAGTGCGGTGACGAGCCCGCTGGCGGCTGTGATATTGTCGAGTACAGCTTTGGCTGCGCTCAGGTGATCTACCAGCGTCTTTTTGTCTGGGTCCGGCTTTTTGGCCTGCTGGATGGCCTTGGTCACCTGATACTGGGCATCGGTGGCCGTCTCGTCGCTCAGCAGTTCGGCTTGCTGGGCCTGCACGATCTGCCCGTTGAGCTTCTCTAACTCCGCTATCAAATCCACCGGGGTCTGCACCGCTCCAAAATGGATATCGCGTCCCGCGTTATATTGTGTGTTGACCTTCTGCCCACGCTGGTCAAATTGAGTCATAACTTCCTCCCCTGCTTTTTCAGCGATGTTTCTCACCATCTAAAACGTAGTCATTCAAGCCAGACGAAATCGACAGCATTCTTATGGAGATTATTTCTTCGCTTTTGATACCGTCTCGTTGTACGAGGATCTTTATGCCTCGCCCCGTCCTGGACGAGCGCGAGATCTGCCCCGCCTTCAAACGCCAGGGTAATAAAGCTGGCCCGCATTCCATGGGGAGACATCGCGATCCCAACGGCTTGAGCGCGTTGTTTGACAATGCGCTCAACCTGATTGGGATGCAGTAGCCTCTCCTGGGGATGATTCCCTCTACGAAAACTGACAAAGAGCGGCGCTTCTGGTGGGGCACATGCACGGCCAACCGCTTCTAAATAGTCATCAATCGCCTGTCGAACCTCGACTGGGAGTTTGGCGAGTCCTCGTTTGTTGCCTTTGCCATGCCGGATGATGGCGATATGATAGCCCTGTTCCATCACCAGGTCGCCAATGGTCAGCGCGACGACTTCCGCACGGCGAATGCCGGTGCGGAGCAGAAGCATGAGGAGAGCATAATCGCGTTTGCCGAGGGCAATGCTGCGATCAATGGCGTCCAGGAGCGCTTTGGCTTCCTCTCGTTTTAAGGCCCGGTGGGGACTTTCATCCTCTCCCGCTTTGAACCCGCGAATACCCTCAGCAGGATTCTTTGGCAGGAGACCGCGCTGGACCGCTTCATCAAGCAGCCGCCTGGCAACGGTCCACATCCGTGCAGCAGTCGATTGTGCATAGGTTTCTGCCAAATGCGCCCGATAGGACACCAGGTCATCGCGGTCTAGTGCGTTGAGGGAGAGTTCCTGGCTGGCAAGCCACTGGGCAAAGTGTTTGGCATCAATCGTGTAGGTCTTGCGCGAGGTGGGAGCCAGTTGCCCGGCAACATTCTGCATGGTCGCCGCTATTGGCGGCGTCAGAATCATGGCTTTGACCTGGACCGAGGGTGTTCGATGCATTTTCTCGCCCTTTTTGCTCAAATTTCAACGGCCTCGGATGACGATTGGATAGGGGTGCTAAAGTGACGTTTACCACCCCTATTGTACCAGAGAAAACGCCTGAAAAGATAGGTTTTGATGAGTAAATTGGTCTTGTGCGTCATATTGCCAGTAGAACATTCAATTTCTTCTTGTGCATCACCACAGAGTCCTGCTACAATCTGGCGATGAGCCTGGCTCAAATATCATTGATTGAGGATACTGTTTGTGAAACGACAATGGACAGATGAAGAACTAGAAACGGACTTTACCCTTCATCCCACTGAACTCGACCTGATCGGGGACAGCAAGACCGATCGCAACCTGCTCGGCTTTGCCGTGTTGCTGAAGTATTTCCAGTATGAAGGACGCTTCCCCTCCCAGAAACAAGATATCCCCGCCGCTCTCACGCTCCACCTGGCGCATCAGATCGGCATTGCCCCGGAAGAACTGCTGGCCTATGATTGGGATGGCCGCATGATCAAAACCCATCGTTCGGCCATTCGCGCCTTTCTGGGCTATCGAGAAACGACCCAGCAGGACGAAGAAGCGCTGGTGACCTGGTTGTGTCAGGAGATCCTGGGAGAGCAGCAGCAAGAAGACGCGTTGTTGGCGGCAGCCTACCAACACTACCAGGGTCTGCACATTGAACCGCCTACTCCCGATCGCCTCTCCCGCTTACTCCATACGGCACGGCATCGCTTTGACGAACAGTTCTGTGCCACTCTCTCCCAACAACTGGCCCCAGAAACGCGAGTACGTCTCGATGCGCTGCTCACGACCATCCTCCCAGAGGAACCGTCTTCTGCGGAGGTGAGCACAGAAGCAGCACCAGACCAGGAGGCGGCCTTTCCTGCCCAGCGTTCCCGATCCGCGTGGCAGTCCCTCAAACAGGATGCTGGTCAGATGAGCCTGGAACACATGCTGGATGAAATCGCGAAGCTGGAGCGCATCGAGCAGCTTGGCCTCCCGGCGACCCTCTTTGCCCAGGCTTCTCCCAGGTTGTTGCAGGAGTACCGCCAGCGGATTGTCATTGAAGAAGTTCATGAAATTCGCCGACACCCTGATGCCCTCCGCTGGACCCTACTGGCCGCCTCTTGCTGGCTGCGCCGACAGGAGATTATCGATACCCTGGTTGACTTACTCATCGACATGGCCCATCACCTGAGTACCAAAGCCGAGCGGCGGGTGGAGCAGGCATTTGTCCGCGATATCAAAAAGGTGTCCGGCAAAACCAACCTGCTCTTTCGACTCGCCGAAGCCGTCATTGATCAGCCTGATGGGGTCGTGCGTACGGTCGTGTTTCCAGTGGTCCCAGAGCAGACGCTGCGCGATCTGGTCAAGGAATATAAAGCAACGGGGACGACCTATCAACAAAAGGTCCAGAAGCTCATGCGCTCCTCGTATAGCAAGCACTACCGGCGCATGATCCCGGCTATGCTCAAACATCTCGAATTTTGCTCGAACAATGAGGTCCATCGACCGGTCGTGCGCGCCCTAGAACTGCTCAAGAAGTACGTTGATGTCCCCAGCAGCCAGGTCCATTTCGCGCCCACCGAAGATATTCCTCTGGACGAGGTGGTGCCGGGAGCCTGGCGCTCTGCCGTCGTGAAACAGGATGCGAAGAAAAAGACGGAGCACGTCAATCGCATTAACTATGAACTCTGTGTGCTCCAGACGCTGCGGAACAAGGTTCGCACAAAGGAGGTCTACCTCACGCACGCGAATCGTTTTCGCAATCCCGACGATGACCTCCCGAAGGATTTTGAAACGAAGCGACAGAGCTACTACGAAGCGCTGCATCAGCCGCAAGATGTGGAAGCATTCATTCAACAGGTGCAACGAGAGATGACGGTGGCTCTGGAGACGCTCAATCAGAATCTGCCAACCAACCCCAAAGTCCAGCTTTTGCCGAAGAAAGGCGGCTGGATCTCTCTCTCACCCTTAGAGCCACAGCCGGAACCTCCGAACCTGGGCTCCCTCAAAGCAGCCTTGTTCAAGCGCTGGTCGGTGATTGACTTACTCGACATGTTGAAGGAAACGAACTTTCGGACGCACTTCACCGATCTCTTTCCCAGTCCAACGCCCCGCGAGCACCTGGACCCGGCAGCCCTCCAAAAGCGCCTCCTCCTCTGTCTCTACGGGCTGGGAACCAATATTGGACTCAAGCGCGTCAGTGCTGGGGATCATGGGATCAGCTACCGGGAGCTGGTGTACACCAAGCAGCGGTTCATGACGCCAGAGCACCTGCGAGCCGCCATTCGCGAGGTGGCCAATGCGACGTTCCAGGCGCGGCTCCCGCACATCTGGGGTGAGGCCACGACTGCCTGTGCCTCCGACTCCAAAAAATTTGGCGCGTTTGACCAGAACCTCCTGACAGAATGGCATGCGCGCTATCGCGGACCAGGTGTGCTTATCTACTGGCACGTCGAGCGCAAATCGACGTGCATTTTCTCGCAACTCAAAAGTTGTTCCTCATCGGAGGTCGCGGCCATGATCGAGGGGGTCTTACGCCACTGCACCGACATGGCTGTCGATCGCAACTATGTGGATACTCATGGCCAGTCGGAGATCGGCTTCGCTATGTGCTCGCTCCTGGGTTTTCGGCTCCTTCCCCGCCTCAAGGGCATCCATCGGCAAAAACTCTCGCTGGTGGAAACTGGCGATGCGGAAAAATACCCCAACCTCCAGGTGATCCTCCGGCGTTCAATCAACTGGGATCTCATCCGACAACAATATGACGAAATGATCAAGGTGGCCACCGGTCTCCGGCTCGGAACGGCAGAGACCGAAACCATCCTGCGTCGCTTTACCCGCAATGGCGTACAGCATCCCACGTATAAAGCGCTTCTGGAGTTAGGGCGAGCATATAAAACAATTTTCCTCTGCGAATACCTCAGTTCAGAGGCACTGAGGCGCGAGATCCACGAAGGGTTAAATGTCGTTGAGAACTGGAACAGCGCCACCAATTTTATCCTGTATGGGCGACATGGAGAATTCAACACAAACAGGCGTGAGGGCCAGGAACTCACGATGCTCTCGCTTCATCTCCTCCAGATCAGTTTAGTCTACATTCAAACCCTTCTCCTCCAACAGTTTTTGGCTGATCCCGCCTGGATGAACAAAATGACGAAGGAGGATCTCCGAGCGCTCACGCCTTTGATCTACAGCAACGTTAACCCCTACGGGACCATTCGTCTCGATATGACGGCACGTTTGGCGATTGAGAAGGCTGGATAAGGGCTGTTACTTCTCAGCGAAAAACTGGGGACAAGAGAGAAATGGAGCTTCTAGCAATATTGCTATCTTGCCTCTGGTAGCACCAACGTTGGAAATGGCCCATGATGATAGGCAATCGCGCCAAACCCTCCATACCGTATGTGTTTCGCCGCTAAAAGGTTCTCCTCAGCCAATTCGTATTGAGTTCCATCAGCGGCAGCCCGTTTCTCCTCGCCCCAGTAGTGAGGCAAGGTGTAGCGATTAAAGCAATTAATGACATCCCGCAAGGCGGCATCAAGCTTCTCCGTTGTAATATGACGGCGGTTGATATGGGCAATTTGATCCGCATCGAGCGTACCCCGCAAATGCCTGGCCATCTGATGGGGTCCCAGATTGGTCCCGTAGGCAAAGATCGCCAGGGCCTGCCGTTCCCAGGCATCATCCATTTTCGGTTCATTGCCTGAAAGGGGACCCAGATGACGGCCAAAGCCTGTCAAGCGCTCGATGCGAACGACAATATCAAGCAAGTGCCTCTCTGGGATCTTGTCATACAACGCTTCCTCTAGTTGCGCCAGTCCAGCCGGTTGCGGTTTGGCTCTGATCTTCTTGAGGGAGGGTTCGCCTTTTTCATTGATCATCAAGCTCTGATTCGCTGGTCTGGTTCGATCCACTTCAGCGGCCACCTCCGTCAGCCAGGTGCACACATGCTCAACAAACCCTTCCGCTGTAGCCGGGAGACCGAGCTGCTGACAGTAGGCCGCAACTTTCGGCTCGCACTCCTCCCAACTCAGGAGTTGGTCGCGATAATCAGCAAACTGCTCAGAACCCTGGACACAGATATCTCCCGATTTCAGTTCGTCGGCCAGGGACGAAAAGACACAGATTTCCAAATGATGACGCGCAAACCACATTTTGCCTTTGCGTTTCACCAGAACTGTCCGCTGCCACTTCTTGCTGGCAAAGGGGAGATCAAACGTTGCTTCTAGGTACTGCTTCGGACTCTGCTCATGGGCGACGATAAACTGCATCGCGTCGATTAGCGTTTGATCAGCCGTAGTTGAGCGCAAATCGAGCGTTTTAATGACCGTGAAAAGAGCCTTGCGATGACTGCCATAGAATTTCTTCATCAGGGGCTGGTAACGGTCTCCGTGATGAGCGCTCACCTGGTCGCATTGCTCCAGGAGGTGCTCGGTTCCTCCTTCTCGGTTGAGAATCTTGCTGACCTCTGTACCACCGTCTGTCGGACCTTTCGCGTCTGCGCTTGCGCGGACCACCTCTGCGAACACCTCGACCAGGTGCTCGGTGATGGCTCGTTCTGCTTGGCGCAGTCGTTCGAGTTCCTGTTGCGCCTTGTCTGTCAGCGTCCTCATCCGTTTGAGAAACATCTGGACGATCTCGTCGCGCGTCGAAACCACCGCCTGAAAGATGAGGCACGACAGCAGGGCGAAGCGTTTAGGAGGTGTGAAGTCCAGCAGATCAGAAGGGTACAAACTGCGAGCAATTTCCGCGAAATGGATGATCTTTGAAGGGCGGAGATCGTTGACCAGAGGCTCCATGCTTCCCAGGGATTGGAGCCAGATGAGGCGACTGAGCCATTCATCCAAGTGCGTGAGGGTGGCACTTTTGGGCGGTTCTTTGAGACGGTCAAAAGCCGTGAAAGGAGACGGTCCATCGAGCTGGAGAAGAGAGGAGAGCGTCTGCTGTTGTTCTGCGGTGAGTCGGGCAAACACACGCTGGTAGATGCCACCATTCACCAGGTAGCGAATGCGGCCTGCTATGCGGTCCAGGGTACTGAAAGCGGGAAGTTCACTCTGCTCCTGGAGTAAAGTCCCTATTGCGGCATTGATGAGATCGGCTGGACTTTCCATCACCTGCGCTGCCTTCTGCATGGCAGCCGCAGCGATACGGCGTGTCTCTTTGCTCTGGCCTTTGATTTCCAATTCCTCTCGAATCGCAAGATAGTAGCGGTACAAGGTAGCGGAGGCAATATCTGGTACCAGATCATCTGGATACTTCATCTCCGAACGGATGTGGCCGATTACCGGACCGGGAATCGTCTGAAGGTCGGGAAAGTAGTGCAAACGCTGATAAACTTTCAACATGATCATCAGGGAAAACTTTTGTGCTGGACCACGAGCATGCTTTTCCACAAAGGCTCTGTCGGCAGGGACGGGGGTGTAAAGCGCGCGCACCTCCTTGGCCGAGGGAGTACGCGTAAAACGGGGGTAAATCGTTCGCTCAATCGCGGTCATACCCCACCACTTTCTGACCCACAGAATTGGCTTTCCTCTGGGCGCGAGCAAAGCAATGGGTCTCTGCTCGCATCTTACTGGCAGAAACAGCGAGTGGGCAAGTAGGCGGCAAAAGTATAGGAATATCGACTCATTGAGGCAGGGAAAGTGCAGCGACTAATACCTATTAATGGAAGTCAAAGCTGTGGTATACTTCCGTTAATGCGAAATTTCATGCTTGATAAAGAACCAAAGGCACTTCTACTAACAAGGAACGATGATGACGGAGACGCTGGAACAGACACTCACGGCATATGATACCTGGCTGGATCGGCAGCCCCTGGCGGCAAAAACGCGCGTGGCTTATCGTTTCCAGGTACACCAGTATGGAGCCTATCTTGCGCAGTGCTCCCCAACGGCAGATGATCCGTTGCGCACTCCCTTTGCTCGCGACTACGCCGTCCGGGACTACAAGACCTATTTGAAAACCGAACGCCGGGCCAAACCAACTTCGGTCAATCTTGCGCTGGCGGCTATTGACCATTTCCACCAGTTCATCGGGAATGATCGGCCCCAGGTCCGGCGTGAAAGCCTGCCGGCGCAGGCTCCTCGCGCACTCAAACCGGAAGAACAAAAAACCTTGTTGCGCGCGATTGAACGAACATCCTCCGTTCGCGACAAGGCCATTATACACCTGCTCTTCTCTACGGCTATCCGCCTCGGAGAATGTGCCGCGCTCAATCTCGATGATGTGCGCGTTTCCGCTCGTAAGGGAATAGTGATTATCCGCTCAGGCAAGGGTGATACCTATCGCGAAGTGCCGCTGAACACAGAGGTACGCGAGGCACTCAAGGTCTGGCTCAAGGAGCGGACCAAACGGTTCTCGCAGACCTGCGATCCGGCGTTCTTTCTCAATCCTAAAGGGAAACGGCTTTCTCCTCGTGCTATTGATTTAATCATTCGCCGGATAGGAGCCGACGCGCATCTGGAACTCTCGGCACATGTATTACGCCACACCTGCTTAACCAATCTTGTCCGCCGTGGAAACGATCTGGTGCTGGTCGCTGAGATTGCAGGACATAAACGGTTAGAAACCACACGCCGTTACAGTTTGCCCTCGCTCGAGGATCGTGAAAGCGCCATGGAAGGATTATGCCTGGAGTATTGAAGGTGTGTCTTCTGATCGGCGAGAAGTGTTTACAACACTGTAATTATTAGCCACATGTTAGTAACATACCTGCGCAGATCCTTCTGGCACTTTACAAATGCTACTCAAAAAAGTGAGCCACATCTGAGCAATACTGCTCAGAGTAAGATTAGGCTGGCATGGCTTCTTTACTTCATTCCCTGCTATTCAGGGTGGCAGTTTTTTGAGTAACAAAATCGCGCCAGGCGGCAAGGCTGGCATACTTTTTTGACTATTCACGGAGAGCCAGGTGGCAGGTAATTACAGTGCTGTAAACAAGAAGGAGATTCTGTATGCGACACCTCCCGACGGGAACTGTCACCTTACTCTTCACGGATATCGAAGGCTCAACGCGCCTGCTCCAGCGCGTGGGTGAGTGCTACGCCACCATACTGGAAGCATACCGATCCCTGCTGCGTGCCGCGTTCCTCGAGTTCGATGGTTACGAAGTGGACACGCAAGGAGATGCCTTTTTCGTGGCCTTTGCCCGCGCCAGCGATGCCGTTACAGCAGCGGTGGCAGCGCAGCGTGCCCTCGCCGACCATCCCTGGCCCCAGGGCGCAACAGTCCGTGTGCGCATGGGCTTGCACACCGGTGAACCCTCCCAGACAGCGGAAGGCTACGTTGGTCTGGATCTGCATCGGGCTGCACGTATCATGAGCGCCGGGCACGGCGGACAGGTCTTGCTCTCCTACACGACTCGTGACCTGGTGGAGCAGACTCTCCCACAGGGAGTGAGCCTGCTGGATCTAGGAGCCCATCGCCTCAAGGACTTACAGCAGAAGAGCCAGCTCTACCAACTCGTCATTGCTGGCTTGCCTGCCGACTTCCCGCCGCTCAAGACGCTGGACAGCTCCCCGAACAATCTGCCTCTTCAGCCCACTCCGTTTATCGGTCGCGAGAAAGAGGTGAACGCCGTCCAGCCGCTGCTCCTGCGTGATGAGGTACGGCTGCTCACGCTCACCGGTCCTGGGGGCACCGGCAAAACCCGCCTGGGGTTGCAAGTCGCAGCGCAACTGAGTGACCACTTCGCCGATGGCGTCTTTTTCGTGAACCTGGCCCCCATCAGCGATTCCACGTTCGTTGTGCCCGCCATCGCGGGGACGCTTGGCCTCAAAGAGACCGGAGAGCAACCGCTGCATGACCTGCTGCAAGCGTCTCTGCAAGACAGGCAGCTCTTGCTACTATTAGACAATTTCGAGCAGGTGCTGGGCGCCGCCGAACATGTGGCCGATCTCCTGGCCGCCTGTCCCAGGCTCAAAGTGCTGGTGACCAGTCGAGCGGTCCTGCACGTGCGAGGGGAGCAGGAGTTTGCAGTCCCACCATTAGCCGTCCCCAGCCCCACCCACGTGCCCGATCTGGTGGCGTTGTCGCAGTACGAGGCAGTAGCCCTCTTCATCTCACGAGCCCAAGCGGTCAAGCCTGATTTCCAGGTCACCCATGCGAATGCCCTCGCCGTCGCAGAAATCTGTGCCCATCTGGATGGGTTACCACTGGCCATCGAGCTGGCAGCAGCGCGCGTCAAACTGCTGCCACCGCAGGCGCTCCTCGCACGGCTGGACCAACCGTTGGCTGTCCTGACGAGTAGGGAACGCGATAGGCCCTCGCGGCAGCAAACCCTCCGCAATACCATCGCCTGGAGCTACCACCTCCTCGATGCCGACGAGCAGCGGCTTTTCAGGAGGCTCTCGGTCTTTGCCGGTGGTTGCCGGCTTTCAGCCATCGAGGCGATGTGCAGCACGCTTGGCGATCAAGTGGAGCCAGCCTTGGATACCGTTGCCTCGCTTCTCGACAAGAGCTTGTTGCAACAAACCGAGCAGGAAGGCGAGGAGCCACGCCTCCTGATGTTGATGACGATCCGCAAGTATGGGTTGGAGGTTCTCGCGGCGAGTGGGGAGATGGAAATCACTCGACAGGCTCATGCTTGGTATTATGTGCGGCTTTCGGAGGAGGCTGAGCCGGAACTGGCAGGTCCACGGCAAGCGATATGGTTGGAGCGGTTAGAGCGGGAGCATGACAACCTGCGAGCCGCGCTGCAGTGGGGGCTTGTGCCAGATGAAGACGGACACCGCAGAGAAATGGCCTTACGACTGGGTGGAGCGCTACGGCAGTTCTGGATTGTGCATGGGCACTTGAGTGAGGGGAGGAACTTTCTGGAGCGGGCGCTGGTGGAAAGCAAAGGAGTGCCTGCATCTGTGCAGGTAAAGGCGTTCGTCACTGCCGCCAACCTGGCCAACCACCAAAGCGACAATGATCGGACAGAGGCGCACGCCCAGAAGAGTCGGGCGCTCTACCAGGAACTTGGAGACACCCAAGGCAGCGCACTTGCTCTCCGTCTGTTGGCGGGGGTAGCCGGGAGAAGTGGCACGCTTCTCGCGGCACGCATGCTCAACGAGGAGGCCCTGGCGCTCTTTAGGAAGGTGGGCGACAAGGAGGGCGCCGCCTGGTCACTCCACAACATGGGGTTGCTGGCCCTTGCTCAAGGCGAGTTTGCAGAAGCGCGTGCCCTGCTTGAGGAGAGCCTGGCATTGCACAGGGAGGTAGGGAACAAGGCGGGTATGGCCCATGCGCTCTGGGCGTTGGCATCGGCGCTCTTTGATTTCCAGGGGTCTCCTTCGACCATACGTGCTCTGCTGGAGGAAAGTCTCGCCCTCTCTGAGGAGGTGGGCGACAAAGAAGCGAGTGGGAGCTGCTTCTCTCTCTCTGGGAAGCTCGCTCTCAGTCAGGGTGACATTGCCACGGCACGCCGACTTTTGGAGAAGAGTTTGGTGATCAACAGAGAGATAGGAAATAGGGAACACATTGCCGACTCGCTCTTCTATAGAGCTCGGGTGGAGGTTCAGCAGGGTGACAATGGGGCAGCACGCGTCCTCTATGAGGAGAGTCTAGCAATAGCAGCGAGAGGCGGGGACTCCAAGGGGCTGATCCCTTCGTGCCTGGAAGGATTGGCGGATGTGGTCGCGGCACAGGGGGAGTTCACCTGGGCGGCGCGGCTCTTGGGAACGGCTGAAGAGTTGCGTGAAGCTCTGGGGACGCCCTTGCCGCCCGTCGGTCGTCCCATCTATGAACAGGCGGTAGCCGCCGTCCGAGTGCAACTGGGGGAAAAGGCCTTTGCCGAAGCCATGGCCGAGGGCCGCAGCATGACGGCGGAACAAGCTCTGGCGGCACAGTGATCAACGAGGGCCCCCGTATCAACATCAGCAGGATTATCATTGACCCCTCCAGCGACTCCCCTCCCCGCCTATCCTGATGACCTGACCCCTCGTGAAGTAGAGGTATTGCGGAGGCTTTCGCAAGGATGGACCGACGCACAAATTGCTGAGCATCTCATCATCAGTCTGTGCACCGTCAACACCCACCTGACCTTGATCTGTGGCGAAATCCAGGTCTCCTCTCATAATGCGGCCACTCGCTACGCCATTGAGCATCACCTGATCTGAAGATGTGGTTGTCAGTGTCTGGCTGACCCTCTCCCAGGTCTTCCCCCGCCATGTGTCTTTCTCCCCATCCGCACATGGAGAGGATTGTCTGCCTCAGCGTACTGGTGCTTCGCATTCACGTCATTCTACGTAGAAGGCAGGAGTTCTTTTTGAGAAATTAGAACAAAAGTGCGCTGTGATAGATTTTTACAGTGATCCTAGTCTTACCTCTAGATAGGCTCCAAGCCTCGCGCATTCAGTTCCGGAGGTCATTGTCGGTTGGGTTGACTTCCAGTGGATATTTCAGAGCAGTTCATAGAGCGTTTTGACACCCATTTCCTGCATGCGGGCTCGGATGATCTGATCCAAAAAGATGAGCGCGGCGGGATTGTCCATCGAGCGCACGCCCTGTACCATCGTCTCACGTTCTTCAGCGTTCACCTCTTGCAACATGGCGTTACCAAGCCGATAGCCGAACAAAAAAGCCGGGGTGAAGAGGCGTCTATACGCTGGCACATCGTTGGTAATTTCAGGCCAGAGACGCAGATGATTCTCGATGAGCTGCTGTGCTCGTTCTTGTAGCACGTCTTGATCGTGTTCCAGGTGAGGATACTCATGGAACGTTGCATACATGCCTCTGGCTGCTGCAACAATGGTGAGGCGCTGGCTCGCCTGCGGAAAAATAAAAGGGTCATCAACCGTATCTTGTGCTGTTTCAGTAGATTCTGTCTGTGATTGGAGTGCGTCAAGCGTTCCCCTTTCCATGAACGTTTGTGTCTGCTCTGCAGTGATAGGAATGCGCATGCGTTCCACGGTCGTCGGATCAACGCGCTGAACATACACATGCGTAAAGGTTTTCATAGCGGCATCGGAGGCCACATTGTTACTCACGGAATAACTTGGCCGTCGCGGTCGTCAATTGCCCAATCGCTCGATTCGTCCAATCGATTTTCACGCTCAAATCAGCGAATCGGCCAAAGCAAATGATGAGCAGCCAAACGCTAAAGCCGCTTGAGAAGCGGATAAAATCCGGTAGGCAAAATTTGCACTTTCGGCCAGGTTATGCCCAACTTTTGTACTTTCGTGTCATTTATCGGTAATCCTGCGCTGGTTTCTCATTTAACTTGCCACGCTCCCAGGCTCGTTTAGAGGATGAGCTTTCTCACGTAATCTGGCGCTGCATCAGAAAGAACCTTTTTTCCTTTTTCCCTTCTCTTTTTCATCAAGCCCCTTGATTCTTTCGCCAGGATATGTGGAGAATGCGCCAAGAAATGCCTGAAAATAGTCGCATTTCTGGTGAATCTCAGGTATACTTGCTCTTGAGAGAGAAAAAGACACGCGATTCCAGTACGACTCAAGGGAAGACGGTTATGAAAATGACGCCCGAAGCATTTCATATCTGGAGCCAGCGCCTTCAGTTGAGTACCGAAACCGAGGCGCTCATCGCGTCTATTCGCTCGTCGCCTCCAGTTCGCCGGGTGAGTGGGCGCGCTGGTAACATTACCGGACGCTACCCGAGTCCCAAAATGGAGGTCTCCATCCAGTTTGAAAGCGACCGTGTGGAGTTCTGGGCGATTTACGGAATGGAACGAGATGAAGATGTCCTAGAATATTACGACCAATCCTCCCGTATCCCGCTCAGCTACCGCGCAAAATCGGGCTATCGAACCACCCAATGGCACACCCCAGATTTCTTTGTGTTACGCCGCGAGTCGGCGGGTTGGGAGGAGTGGAAGCAGGCCTCCTCACTCGATGTCCTGGCCGCTGAGAAGCCTGCTCGCTATCAGCAAGCAGGAACTGGACAGTGGCACTGTCCTCCGGGAGAGACCTATGCAGAGCAATTGGGGTTGACCTATCGATTGCGTTCTTCCTCAGAGTTCCATCCCCTAGAGATTCAAAATCTGAAGTTTTTGCAGGACTTCTGGGCACACGAGGTTCCTCCACAGCCGGAGCAAGAAGCATTGGCGCTGACTCATATCCAGGCCCATCCTGGCATTTCTCTCAACGAGTTGCTTGTGCTCTATCCCAGTTTGGCCGTCGATGTCATCTGGATATTACTTTCCACCTGCCGTGTTTTCACGGACCTTTCCGCGACCCTGCTCATGCGTCATGAGCAGGTCACCCTTTATGCAGAGGAAAGGCAGGTTCCGAAGGTTCATCAGGGGGAGCTTGCTCGTCTTTCGACTCCCTTACCCGATGCACCTGTCGCCTGGGATGGACGGCTCTGGCGGATCGAAGGGTGGGGAGAGTTGGTCCATTTGCGCCCAGAAGTTGGCGAACTCCTCGCCATATCGCAGGCCGAGTTCGAACACCTGAAGCAGGAAGGCTCTCTCTGGGCGGTAGGGGCAGCATCCCCCTCACCCATGACTCCAGAGGTGCGAGAGCTTCTCACCCAGGCAGGTTCTAAAGCACAGCAGGCGGCCAACCAGCGCATGATTCATATGCTGGCTTACGCACGCGGGGAACCAACTACTGCCCCAAGACGTTCTGTCCAACGCTGGTGGAAAGCGTACCAGCAGGCCGTTGACCAGTATGGATGTGGCTATCTGGGATTGCTTGATCGCGTTGCTGCGCGAGGAAACCGAAACCAGCGCATCGAACCCGCCTCCTTACAACTGCTGGAAGCAGTATTGCAAACCCACTACGCTGCCCCTCAACGCAAAAACGCAGCAGCCGTCTATCGGCTGTACCGCGAACAGTGCCTCAAACTCGGGCTCCCTCCCGTGAGCCAGCAAACGTTTTACCGGGTTCGCGCTCGCTTTACCACCAACGAGGTGGTGGCCCGCCGCCGTGGTACGCGTGCAGCCTACGCATCTGCCCCCTTTGCGTGGCTCGACCAGACGACTCCTCGCCACGGAGACCGCCCCTTTGCCCTTGCCCACCTGGATCATACAGAGCTGGATATCGTCCTGGTTTCCTCGCTCACCGGCAAACCGTTGGGCAAGCCCTGGGCAACCTTTCTGACTGATGCCTACAGCCGACGTATTCTGGCCTGCTACCTGACGTACGATCCTCCCAGTTATCGCTCAGTAATGATGGCGCTGCGGATCTGCGTGCAGCGCCATCAGCGCTTACCACAAGAGTGCTTTGTTGATCGCGGCCCCGAGTTCGGGAGCGTCTACTTTGAGACGTTGCTCACGCGGTATTTTGTGACCAAAAAAGACCGCCCGACGGCGCAACCACGCATGGGTTCAGTGATTGAGCGACTCTTCGGGACGGCCACAACACAACTCTTGCACCAATTGTCTGGGAATACCCAGGCGAGTCAGCACCCACGTCAGATGACGCGAGAGGTTGATCCCAGGCGTCTGGCGGTCTGGACCCTGGAACGGTTTTCCGCACGCCTGTGCCAATATGTCTATGACGTGTATGATCAGACGGATCATCCGGCTTTAGGGCAGAGTCCCCGCGAAGCGTTTGTTCAGGGCATACAACTGGCGGGCATGCGCACCCATCGTCTGATCCCCTATTCAGAAGAATTTCTCATTCTCACCTGCCCCACGACACGCACGAAATACGCGAAGCTCGATGCTGCGCGTGGGGTAGTGGTCAATGGGTTGCGCTACTATCACCCCCTGATGCGTTCCTCAAGAGAAGCAGGCCAACGCGTCGAGGTGCGGTACGATCCATTCAACATTGGCCTGGCCTATGCCTTTGTGGATGGGCAATGGTTGACCTGTACGGCTGATGCCTTTCTGGTAGTGCAGGGACGCTCGGAGCGGGAATGGGAACTCATCCTCTCTGAATGGCGCGAACAGCAACGGGCCCATCACCGCAAGCGGGTGACCATTGACAGTTCGAGGCTGGCGGCGTTTCTGGAAGAGGTTCTGACCGAAGAAGCGCTGCTCTCCCAACAACAGCGCGATCTGGAGGGCGTGTCCATTCGCGAAGCAATTGTTGGCCAATCGAAGACGACTCGGCTCGAACTGGGCAACGCCGAGAGCGAGATGGACGATGAGCTTGATTTGACCACCCTTCCAGTGTTAGAGGAGTATCGCTAACATGGCAAAGCTCGAACCCGAGGACAGAGCACGACTGGATGCCTTTAAGGACGTTATCGTAAAGCATGCCCACCTCCAAGAGGTTGATGACCAACTGGCCTTATGGGTCGAAGAGCATACCGATGCGACACATGTGTTGCTCTGTGGACCAGGTGGCGTTGGGAAGTCCAAAGCCTTGAGCGTTGTGGCTGACCGATTCGCCAGAGAGGAGGCCGACCGCTTCGTCGTTCCCATCCTCCTTTTGGAGCCGATTCCGCCAGATCAGGGACTCTACCTTCGGCTCGATTACTACTGGCAAATCATCGATGCCCTCAAAGAACACCTGCTGGTCAAAGAACTTCTGGGAAGTGTGGCCCACATCATGGCCGCACCCAAAGCGACCCGCTCCAAACTGGGCGCCATCGATTGGCTCAAGATGCGCCAGGTGGCAGAGCAAGCTCTGATCCGGGCGCGTGTCAAGGCGGTATTCGCCGATGAAGGACATCGCCTGATGCAAGGAGATGGGAGTCACAGTGTGGATGAGCAACTGGAATGGTTGAAGTCGTTAAGTAATCGCACGAAGGCGTTACATGTTCTGGCAGGTCCCTATGCCTTATTCGGGTTTCGCAATACCAGTGGACAACTCGCCCGTCGTGGTCGAGATATTCATTTTGCCCGCTATCACGTTGAGAACAAAGACGAACGCACCGACTTTGTGGCGGCCTTGAAATATTTGCTGGAACGGGTTCCGCTTGATGTCGATCTGAACGCGAATCTCGCGCGCTGGCGGTGGTGGGCCTCCGGTTGTGTTGGGTCTATTGGAGTCTTGAAAGACTGGCTGGTTGATGCAATAGCGGCAACCCTGGTTCAAAAAGGGACCAGCTTGACAGAGGCGATCCTCACGCGAACCATGCCTCATCCGGCCAGACGACTCAGCCTGGAGATGGAAGCACGCGCAGGCGAATACAAAGTGGCGCTCCACGATAGCGAGAGCGCGAAGCAGTTTCAGGCGCTGTTGAAAAAGCCTACAAAGACGACAAACGGGAAGACAGCACCGACGCCTGGAAGCATGCCTGGTTCGCCTACAGCGCTCCAGGCAGACGAGAGAGCTTCATCCGTCTCTGCATCTTTCCCCATGCCACAAGTGTCTCCCAAACCCACGCCACCTCGTGTGGGTCAGCGTGCGATAGCCCGTGATCCTGTTGGAGAAACAACGGTTTCCCCAATGCGCAAAGCCATTGGATGTTCTTTTACCGAAGTCATTCTGGTGTCACTCGCTAAGGTGGAAGAAGCCGGAGTTTCACACTTTGAGTGTCCAACCTGTCTGGCAGTGAGAGATATTCCACCGAAAGGGGGGCGTGTCAAATTTCCCTGGCACCCGAAACGCACAACCACTACTCCTAATCAGGGGCGACGCTGGGTGAAACGCGAAATCGCTTGGGGACTTTCGGAATGAAGAGGGAACGTGAGAAAACAGGATCGAGAACGCGTTGTTCTCGGCACAACACCCCATGGAGGTGGGTATGACATTTGAACGTTCCACCGGCAAGCACAACTTGCCTGCTCCCGTGTCGAGCTTCATTGGGCGCGAGCAGGAGTTACGCGAGATTGGGCAGCGCTTGACTGAACACCGCCTGCTCCCGCTGACAGGAGCGGGGGGCACTGGCAAGACCCGCCTGGCGCTCCAGGTGGCGACCGCCGAACGAGAGCGCTTCGCCGATGGGGTCTGGCTGGTGGAACTGGCCGAGCTTCGCCGACCAGAGCTGGTAGGGGAAGCCCTCGCCACCGTGCTGGCCGTGCCTGAGACCGCTGAACCGCCACTGGAGGAGCGGCTGTGCGCCGCGCCCTCAGCCAAACACCCGCTCCTGGTGCTCGACAATTGCGAACACCTCCTGGACGCCTGTGCCCGGCTCGTGGCGCGCTGTCCGGGTCTTCCAAGCCTCCCTCCTGATACTGTCTTCCTGTTCCCATCTGGCAAAACGAAAAATGCTCTATCTGAACGTGCCCTGGGTTATATCGTCAAAACATATGCCAGCGAGGCCTCGCTCCCTGATGTCAGTCCGCACGATTTGCGGCACCGTTTCGGTTATCGGATGGCGGAGTCCGTGCCACTGCACCGATTAGCTCAAATCATGGGGCATGACTCGCTGGACACGACCAAATTGTATATTCAAGGCACCAAGCACGATTTGCAACAGGCCGTCGAGACCATCGCCTGGACATGAGGGAGGAGAGACAGCCTATGCAGCACAACATCATCGTCTTTCCGGAGCCACCTCCAGGGAACAGAGAGCATCGCGCCATCCAGAATCTGCCTCCCTCACTTACTCCGCTCATTGGTCGTGAGCAAGAGGTAGAGGCGGCCTGCGCGCTACTTCGACGTCCGGACGTGCGTCTGCTGACCCTCGTCGGAACGGGAGGAGTGGGCAAAACGCGCCTGGGGCTGGCGGTGGCGCAAGCGTTGCTCGACGACTTTGCCGATGGAGTCAGCTTCGTGTCGCTCGCCACGGTCAGCGATCCTGCCCGGGTCCTGGCAGCGATCGCCCAGGCGCTCAGCCTGTGGGATGTGGGAGATCTCCCCCTGGAGGAACAGGTGCGGGCTGCGCTGAGCGAGCGGCACCTGCTGCTGCTGCTGGACAACTTCGAGCACCTGCTCGAGGCGGCACCCCAGCTCCTTGTGTTGCTCGCCTCCTGTCCTCGTCTCAGCATGCTCGTCACCAGCCGAGCTGCCCTCCACCTCTCGGGAGAGCAGGAGTTCCCGGTTCCCCCGCTCGCGCTCCCCGATCTCGCGCAGCTGCCAGAGCCACAAGCCCTCTTGCAGAGGGCCTCGGTGCGCCTCTTTGTCCTGCGCGCGCAAGCCGTCCAGCCTGCCTTTGAGCTGACCGCGGCTAATGCGCACACCATCGCAGAGATCTGCGTGCGCCTGGATGGCCTGCCGCTGGCGCTCGAACTGGCCGCTGCCCGGAGCAAGCTGCTCCCACCGCAGGCTTTGCTCCATCGCCTTTCCCATCGTCTGGATGTCCTCACCGGTGGCGCACGCGACCTGCCCATGCGCCAGCAGGCGCTGCGCAACACGCTGCAGTGGAGCTACGACTTGCTGACAGAACCGGAACAGCGCCTCTTCCGCTGGCTCTCCATCTTCGTTGGCGGCTGCACCCTCGAGGCTGCCGAGGTGGTATGCCAGCAGGACAGCACCCAGACGTTCCATGTGTTGGATGGCATTGCCTCTTTGCTCGATAAGAGCCTGCTACAGCAAACAGCGCACGAGGGGGCAGAACCGCGCCTCGTCATGCTGGAGACCATCCGCGAGTTCGGGCTGGAACAGCTGCACCAGCTGGGCGAACTCGAAGCAGCCCACCGGGCGCACGCACGCTACTACCTGCAGCTGGTCGAGACAGCCGAGCCGCACCTGCTGGGTCCCGACCAGCTGCTGTGGTTCGCTCGGCTCGAACAGGACCTGGACAACCTGCGAGCTATCCTGCAGGCAGGAATGTCTGGGGGAGCGGAGGAGGTGGAGCTGGCCCTGCGCCTTGCGGGTGCCTTGCGACTGTTCTGGAACGTCCAGGGGTATCTGCGCGAAGGGCGCGACGTGCTGGAGCGATTGCTGGCAGACACGCGAGCGATCGCGGCCCCCATGCGCCTCAAGGCGCTCAACACGCTCGGAGTGATCTTGTGGTCACAGAGCAACCCGCACAGGTTAGCGCAGGTCGCCGACGAAGCCCTGGCCCTGGCCCGGGTGCAAGGGGACCGCGTGCCTCTGACCATCGCCATGATCCACCGCGCAACGGCCATGATGCTGGGCAGAGGCGACTATACCGCAGCACAGGCATGCCTGGAGGAGGCGCTTACCGAGGCCCGTGCTCTCGGGGATTTCTATACCCTCGTCTCTGCGCTCATGAGCCTGGGCCGCCTAGCGGAGTACCAGCACGATGCTCAGCAGGCGATTCCCTGGTTCGAGGAGGGCCTGGCACTGTGCAGAGCGGCGGGTGCGAAGGTGCTGATGGCGACCGTCCAGATTCTGTTCGCTCAAGCCGAACTGAGTCTGGGCCATGCAGCACGCGCCCAGCCTCTGCTGGAAGAGGCCCAGAGCATCTATCAAGAGCTCGGCAGTATCCCGGCGATCGCCCTGATCTTCAACATGCTGGGACGGCTAGCCATCCAGCAAGGGGAGCTGCGCCAGGCGGAGGCGTTTCTGACAGACAGTGATCGGCTGGCTCGCCAGGTCGGAGATCAGCACAACCTTGCGTTGCGGTCGCGTTTGCTGCTGGCAGGGCTGGCCGCGCTCCAGGGGGACTATGAGACGGCCCGCCTGCGGTATGAAGAAGGTCTCGCCACCGCCCTGAAGCTCGGTCACATGAGCTTGGTTGCATCCGGTCTGAAAGGGCTGGGCTGTGTGGCCGCCGCGCAGGCGTTGCATACCTGGGCAGCCGTGCTTTGGGGGACAGCCGAGCCCCTGCGCGAGTCCCGCAGTGTGGCCATTGCGCCGGTGTTCTATGATCGTATGATGGCCGTAGCCCGCAGCCAACTGGGCGAGCCAGCCTTTGAAGAGGCGAAGGCCCAGGGGCGTGCTTTGACGGCAGCACAGGCGCTCGCTTCGCATGAGACCCTCACTCCACAGGTCCCGCAGTCACCGCAGCCGGCCCAGGCAGCGCCAGGTTCCTTTCCGGTCGCTCCTACACCCGCTGCGACACCGGCAGGGCTGACCCTGCGCGAGAGCGAGGTGCTTCGTCTGCTGGCAACAGGTCTCACGAGCGCCCAGATCGCTGAGCAACTGATCATCAGTGTGCTCACCGTCAATGGCCACATCCGCTCAATCTACAGCAAATTGGGCGTCACCTCGCGCAGTGCCGCCACCCGCTACGCGATCGAGCACAAGCTCGTTTGACACGCGAGATGCTCTTTGGGTATCTTGCCAGGCGCGCGTAGCTCATCCCGGCAACGTTGATGCGTCGTCATCGCCTGCTCTGGGTACCTCCCCATCTCTTTGTGAAGAACAGGTGCTCTAGTTAGTTCTAGGGGGATGACCCTCACACACACCTCTCCGACGCGTACAAAAAACACTGTGTTCTGGGGATGCGCTTTCCATCTTTGCACGCTAGACTGTGAGTAAGAGGGAAGCCATCCTATTGCTTTCCTTTCGACGCCGAGACTGGCGATACGTGGCAGGTGCAATTTCTGCACATCGATCAGGATATGCGCTGCTTAGCTACCTTGGCCGCCTGGCGAACCTGGAGCTGCCCAGGATGTGGGCGTTCGCGCGCCAGGCCGAAGGTCGTGAGCAGCTTGTCATTGACCGACTCTCTGATCTGGCGCGAGCCAGGGCTTGCTTCAGGACCTTGCAGGTTCACGGGGGACATCGCTGTGATCGATGTGGATGGTGACGCGACAGACAACCGGACCAACAGCCCCGGCGTCAAGGATGAGCATCCCGACTGGTCGCTGTAGGGTGTCAATGACAGCATTCGTGTTCAAAATGGACCAATGCTGATCGTTTGACAAGTGATGAAACCAAACCTACTATTACACGCTCGGAGGAGCAAAAGTTGTTGTCGGGCAAGGAAAAACTCATTGCAGGAGGGGAACTATGGGCATGACCACTGATGACCTGTCCTACTGGCAGGCCGAAAGCGAGGGGATCGCTCTCCTCGAGATGACGATTGGTAACCTCTTAGATCGTCGCGCCGATGAACTTCCGGCACAAGAAGCGATTGTCTATTCCTGTTACCCTGAATTTGGGGATGCGCTCACTATCCGGTGGAGCTACCAGGAGTATCGAGAACGGGCCAATGCGGTTGCCAAAGGGCTGCTGGCCCTGGGGCTGCACAAGGGCGACCACATCGCCGTCTGGGCAGCCAATCTCCCCGAATGGCCCTTGCTCATGTTGGGTGCTGCCAAAGCGGGGCTCGTCCTGGTGACCATCAACCCGCTGCTACAAGCTGCCGAGGTGGAGTACATCCTCAAGCAAGGGGATGTGCATGCACTGTTCTTCATGGCGCGGGTACGCGATTACGATCATCTGACGACGGTCCGCGCACTCACCACGCCTGGTCCACACAACGGCGAGGTGACGAGCGAGCGGCTTCCCAGGCTGAGCTATGTAAGTCTGATGGGCATGCCTCCGTCCGGCTTGCTCGAGCAGGAGGGCTGGAGACCCACGCTTTTGCGTGAGGTGAGCGCGGCTGGCACACCTGTAAGCAATGCTGCGTTAGCCGAGCGGCAAGCTTCGGTCACGCCATCCGACCCGGCCATGCTGATGTATACCTCCGGCACGACCGGCTTTCCCAAAGGGGCAGTGCTGACACATGAGAGCCTGGTGAACAGCGCTGTGATCTATGGAAAGCGTTTGGAACCGTTCGCACAGCGGGAAGGATTGGAAATGAAGGACTTTCACGCCAATGTGGTGATACCGTTCTTTCATGTGGCAGGTATCGTGGCCGGCCTTCTCGCTCCACTCTGCTTTGGTTATACGATCTATCCTCTGCTGGCCTTTGATCCTGTCAAAGCCCTGCAGGTGATTAGCCGCGAACGCTGTCATCTCTCTGGTGGTGCTCCGACCATGCTGCTGGCGATGCTCCAGCATCCTGATTTTGAGCAGTATGATCTCTCGTCGCTCAAGGTTGTCGTGGCTGCTAGCGCCCCGGTTCCCGTCTTCCTGATGGAACAGGTGAAAGCACGCATGGCAGCAGATGTCTTCATCATCTTCGGTCAAACTGAAGGCTGTGCGTGTACAACGACGTTACCTGATGATTCGTTCGAGCTGAAAGCGGCGACCGTGGGCAAACCGCTGCCCCATATCACGGTCAAAATCATTGATCCAGAGACAGGCCAGGTGGTTCCAGTCGGAGAGCGCGGCGAGCTGTGCTATCGTGGCTTCGGGGTCATGGCAGGCTACTACAAGATGCCGGAGAAGACCGCTGAGACCATTGACGCAGACGGCTGGTTACATTCGGGTGACCTGGCCACCATGAACGCACAGGGCTATGTCAACATTGTGGGTCGCCTCAAAGACATGGTCATTCGCGGTGGCGAAAACCTCTTCCCGGCTGAGATTGAACAGTTCCTGATCCGCCATCCCAAAGTCGCCGATGTGCAGGTCGTTGGGGTACCTGATGCCTTCTTCGGCGAGGAACTGCTGGCAGTAGTCCGGTCCAGAGAAGGCGTTCAGCTCACTGAACAGGAGTTACGCGACTATTGCCGTGGCCAGATCAGCCACCAAAAGACTCCGCGCTACTTCCAGTTCGTGGATGCCTACCCCCTAACAGCCAGTGGCAAAGTGCAGAAGTTCGTGCTACGCGAGCAGGCCATCAGCATGCTGGGTCTGCAAGAGGTAGCACACACGAAAACAGCCTGAGGTTCGCAACCGCGTCAGCAGGCAAGCCCATCGGGGAATCCTGTTGCTTTCTCGCTAGCCTATCTCATCTGTCACTGTGGACTGGACCCTGCGGCGATGGTTTGATGTCTGATGCGCTTCTTCGCGCATCGTAGCAAGGAGTGATGACGATGTCAGCAACCAAGGTTTCTCCCACTGGCGCGGGGACGACCACGACCCGGAGCGTTCGCTCCGTCCTGGATGTAGTGATGCTGGTGGGACTCTTCATCGTCGTGGTGGCCGATGGGGTGGTCCAGCTCCAAGCAGGCCACATCGTCCCGCCCGTCCTGGTCTTCCAGGCCCTCTATCTGCTCTGCGGGATCGTCGTGGCGACCGGCTGGCGCTGGGCCATGCTCCTGCCACTGGTGATCTGCCCGCTCGGCATCGCGGGGG
>WNGN01000136.1_pt1 | contig 40974 bp, 55 predicted proteins | sample 5400561 | NCBI WGS metagenome assembly WNGN01 (sample SAMN13153379, study PRJNA577476) | soil metagenome | isolation source: 115 cm soil or saprolite under Garry oak tree replicate 2 | place: USA:California | collected 2016-06-15 | reverse complement strand
GGTACCGGCGGCCCCGGCGTTCAACTAGATATGGCCTACCAACTACCTTCGCATGAGTGATATGCATAAACCTGATAACTCTGAGCAAATGACGGTCAGCGCCTACGCCGAATATCGCGGCATCAGCCGGCGCGCGGTGCAGTTTGCGCTGGCCGATGGGCGTATTTCCAAGGGCGTGGACGGGAAAATCGACCGCGCCAGTGCCGACCTGGCGTGGGCCCGCAACACCGACGTCAGCAAGCCGGCCGCGTCAGCGGCGCCAAGTGCGAAGGCCACTTCGCAGCCTTCGCAGGCGGCGCCGCCTGCGCCGCAGGACGCGGTGGAGGGCGGCAGCTACATGGACAACCGCGCGGTGCGCGAATACCACCTGGCCCGGATTGCGAAGACCGAGGCCGACGAGGCGGAAGGGGCGGTGATCGACATCGAGGACGTCAAGGCGGTCTGGTCGAAGGTCGCCGGCGAGGTGAAAACGCGTGTGCTCGCCATCGGCAGCAAGGCGAAGGGCCGCATCCCGCACCTGACGGCGGGGGAGGTGGTGATCATCGAAGACCTGGTGCGCGACGCGCTGCAGGGAGTGGCCGAATGTCCCTTGCCCTCGAAGCGCTGATCTCCTTCGGCCTGGGCCTGTTCCGCCCGCCGCGCCGCGTGACGCTGTCGGAGTGGTCCGACGAGCATGCCGTGCTGTCGCCCGAGTCGAGCGCCGACCCCGGCGCCTGGCGCACGCTGCCATATCAAAAAGGCATCCTCGATGCGATGACCGATCCGCTGGTCGAGATGGTGACGGTGATGAAGTCGGCGCGCGTGGGCTACACGAAGTGCGTCGGCAACCTGGTCGCCTACCACATCCACCAAGACCCTTGCCCGATCATGGTGGTGCAGCCGACCGTGGAGGATGCTGAGGGCTACAGCAAGGAAGAAATCGCGCCGATGCTGCGCGACACGCCTGCGCTGCGCGGGCTGGTGTCGGACGCCAAGGCCAAGGATTCGAGCAATACCATTCTGCAGAAGATGTTTCCCGGCGGAACTTTGTCGCTGGTCGGCGCCAACTCGCCGCGCGGCTTTCGCCGCGTCTCGCGCCGCGTCGTGATCTTCGATGAGGTGGACGGCTACCCGACCGCCGGCGCGGGAAACGAGGGCGACCAGATCACGCTCGGCATCCGGCGCAGCGAATATTACTGGAACCGCAAGATTGTCGCCGGCTCGACGCCCACCACCAAAAATATTTCTCGGATCGAGGACTTGTACGGCAAATCCGACCAGCGCCGCTACTTCGTTCCCTGCCCGCATTGCGGCGAGATGCAATACCTGAAGTTCGGCGGCAAGGACAAGGCCTACGGCATCAAGTGGGACGCCGGCGAGCCGGGCAAAGCCTACTATGTGTGCGAGCACAATGCCTGCGTGATCGAGCACAAGGACAAGCGCTGGATGGTCGAGCGCGGCGAGTGGCGCGCGATGGCGCCCGGCGCCGGCCGGCACGCCGGCTTTCACATCTGGGCGGCCTACTCCTATAGCCCGAATGCGGACTGGGGCGCGCTCGTCATCGAATTCCTGGAGGCGAAATCCGATCCGCTCAAGTTGCAGACCTTCGTCAATACCGTGCTGGGCGAAACATGGGAGGAGCACGGCGACACCATCGACCCCGCCGCGCTGATCGAGCGGCTGGAAGACTACCCGCGCGGCGCGGTGCCGGCCGGCGTCGCGGTCCTGGTCGGCTCGGCCGACGTGCAGGGCAACCGCATCGAGGCGAAAATTGTCGGCTATGGCGCCGGCGAGGAATCCTGGCTGGTCGATTACGAGATTTTCTGGGGCGACCCCGGTAACGACCCGGCCGTCTGGCAGGCGCTGGACGAATGGCGCGCGCGCGAGCGCATCCACCACGGCACGCGCCAGCCGATGCGGCTCGAAATCCTCACCATCGACTCATCGAACGGCTCGCACATGGATGCGATCTATGACTACGTGCAGCCGCGCCAGAATCAGCGCGTGTTCGCCCACAAGGGGCGCGACCGGCTGAGCCGGCCCGGCATGGTGATGGAATCGACCGCGAAAAAGAACAGCATCCGCCTGTGGCTGATCGCCACGCACATGGCAAAGGACCGCGTGATGTCGCGCCTGCGCAACGGTCGCGTCGGGCCGGGCTATATGCACATGCCGGACTGGATACCCGAGCATTACATCGACCAGATGACGGCCGAAAAGAAGGTGGTCAAACGCACCAAGCAGGGAACCTGGCAGGTGGAATGGGTCACAACCGGCCGCAATGAGGCGTTCGACCTGGAGGTGTACTGCCTGGCCGCCTTGTTCACGCTGCAGACCTTCATCAATCCGGGCCTGTACCGCGACCTGGCCCGGCTGCACCAGTTGATTTCCGCCGGCGCCCCGCTGGCGCAGCAGGGCCGCCAGCGCGGTGTGCGCAGTTCCGGCATTCCTCTCGGGTAACGTATCGTGCCACGATGCATTGTAGGGAGACTGTTCTTTTCCTCCAGTCAACCTTATGCGATAGTTGCCGCCAATTCATAAAAATTGCGGGGGCGCGATGGCCGGCATTACTTTGGCTCAAGCACAAGCGAAGCTGGACGCCTGGATGGTGGCGGATGACGCCGTCGCCGGCGGGCAGAGCTACAGCATCGGCGGGCGCAGCCTGACGCGCGCCAATGCCGCAGAAATCCGCAACAACATCGACTACTGGGAGCGCCGCGTCATGCGCCTGTCCCAGGGTTCGGGCGGCATCCGCTGCCGCTACGGCGCCCCGAACGGCGAAGGTCAATCCAGTTCCCCACCGGCCCTGAAATAAATGAAGCGCGTCCCGGTCCCTTTGGATATCCAGCCGAGCTTGCTCGACAAGGCCATTTCCTTCATCAGCCCGAAGACCGGGCTCGCGCGCATGCGCGACCGCGTGCAGATGGCCGTCGCCGGCCAGTGGTACGGCGCGCGCTTCGACCGCCGCGCCACCGCCAACTGGATGCCCTATGGCGGCAGCGCCGACAGCGACACCGTCTACGACCTGCGCTGGCTGCGCAACCGCAGCCGCGACTGCATGCGCAACAACCCGCTGGCGCTGGGCGCGGTCAATACCGTCACCACCACGGCAATCGGCAGCGGCCTGGTGATGCGCAGCCAGATCGATGCCTTCGCGCTGGGCATGACGCCGGAAGAGGCGCAGGCCTGGCAGGCCAAGACGGAGCGCGAATTCAAACTGTGGGCGAAGGACGCCAGCGCGTGCGACGCGACGCGCACGAACGATTTCTACGCCCTGCAGAATCTGGCGTTCCGCAGCGCGCTGGAGAGCGGCGACGTGTTCGCCAGCCTGCCGATGATCGCGCGGCGCGGCAGCGTCTATGGCACCAAGGTGCAGCTGATCGAGGCCGACCGCGTGCAGAACAAGGATTACGGGATCAACACCGAGGCGCTGGCGCAGGGCGTGCAGATGGACGCGCAAGGCGCTCCCATCGCCTACCACATCCTGCGCCATCACCCTGGCGGCCTGATGCTGCCCAGCCTGGTCTGGGATGTGGTGCCGGCCTTCGGCGCCAAGTCCGGGCGGCGCAACATCGTCCACCTCTACGACAAGCGCCGCCCCGGCCAGTCGCGCGGCGTGCCATATATCGCGCCGGTGATCGAACTGCTCAAGCAGTTGACCGACTACACGCAGGCCGAAGTGACCGCCGCCGTGATTTCCGGCATGTTCACCGTGTTCGTCACCAGCGAGAACGGCCAGGGGCTGGACATGGGCGACGGCTCGCATCCGGGCACGGCCAAGGCCGGCGATCCGCTGATGATGGGCAATGGCGCGATCCTCGACCTGGCGCCGGGCGAAGATGTGAAATTTGCCGACCCGAAGCGCCCGAATGTGGCGTTCGATCCGTTCGTGATGGCCGTGCTGCGCCAGGTCGGCGTCGCGCTGGAGTTGCCGTTTGAAGTGTTGGTGAAGCACTTCACCGCGTCCTATTCCGCCGCGCGCGCGGCGCTGATCGAGGCATGGCGCTTCTACAAGACGCGCCGCGAATGGTTGGCCTCGATGTTCTGCCAGCCGGTCTACGAGGCGTGGATGGAGGAAGCGATTGCGCTGGGCCGCATCGACGCGCCGGGTTTTTTTGACGACCCGTACATCCGCGCCGCCTACCTTGGCACCGCCTGGATCGGTGACGCGCCGGGCCAGCTCGACCCGCTCAAGGAAGTCAATGCGGCGAAGGGCCGGCTGGAGCTGAACATCAGCAGCTACGCCGACGAATGTGTCGCCCTGACCGGCGCCGACTGGGAGGCGATGATCCAGCGCCGCGCGCGCGAGGAAAAGACGCTGGAGGCGCTGGGCCTGCAGACGATCTACGCGTCGCTGCCGCCGGCCAACCTGAACGGGCCGGCACCGGCGGCGGCGCCGAAGAAGGGCAGCGGGAGCCAGATCAGCGAGGAGCCGGCCGACGATGACGCGGGCGACCTCGACAGCGCGTGACGTTCCGGGAGATTTGGGAGATCACCGACACGGTTTTGCAAAGGTACGGATATGAAACTTCACGATATAGCGACAGCACCATGGGCGATCACTCCGGAGATGTTCTCCGAGGTGCAGGCGATCTATGCGCGCCACCTGCGCGGCGAGAAGATCGACCTGGGCGCGCTGGAAGCGAAAATCGGTGCCCCTTTGCCTGGTGCCACCCGTGGCTACGACGTTACCGACAATGGCGTGGCCGTCATTCCGATTGACGGCGTGCTGTCCAAGCGCATGACCCTGCTCACGCAGATCAGCGGCGGCACCAGCATGTCGATCCTGGCGGGTGACATTCAGCAGGCGCTGGACGACCCCCTGGTGAACACCATCATCCTGAACATCGACTCTCCCGGCGGCACTGTGGACGGCACCCAGCAACTGAGCGACCTGATTTTCAGCGCGCGCGGCAGCAAGCCGATCATCGCCCTGGCGGACGGCACGATGGCGAGCGCCGCTTACTGGATCGGCAGCGCGGCCGATGGGGTGTATGCCTCCAGCCAAACCACGGCGGTCGGCAGTATCGGCGTGGTCGCCACACACGTGGATGTGAGTCGTGCCGAAGCGGCGGCGGGCTACAAGACCACCGAGATCGCCGCCGGCAAATACAAGCGCATCGCCTCGCAATATGCGCCGCTGACGCAGGATGGCCGGCAGTCGATCCAGGATTCGGTTGACTATACCTATTCGATTTTTGTCAACGACGTGGCGCGCAACCGTGGCACCACGGCCGACGCTGTTCTGGGAAACATGGCCGATGGCCGCGTCTTTCAGGGCCAGCAGGCGGTGGACGCTGGCCTGGTGGACGACATTGCCACGCTCGACCAACTTATTTCGCGGGCAGCCGCTGGCGACTTCGCGCACTATGTCGCGGACGGCACCGGCCAGAGCCGCAACCCTCTCGCCCAGCAGGCCGGTGCGCCTGCTGGTGAGCCAACCGAGCCAGATAGCGGCGGTAGCCCGCAGACGGCGCAAACCCAACCCCAAGCAAACGAGGAACCCACTATGGACGTGACCAAGCTCAAAGCTGAACACCCTGCCGTGGCTGCTGCGTTGATTGTCGAGGGTGCGACCGCTGAACGCGAGCGCATCCAGGCCGTTCACGCCGCCGCCATGCCGGGCCACGATGACCTGATCGCCAAGCTGGCATTCGACGGCAAGACCACCGGCGGCGAAGCTGCGCTGCAAGTGATCGCCGCCGAAAAGGCCAAGAAGGGCGACAAGCTCGCCGCGCTGCGCGCCGACGCCAAAGCCGCCCAAGTTACTCACGCCGCCGCACCTGCGCCGGGCGATGAGAACGACGGCGACGAGGATGACGACAAGGCCGACGATGAAGACGCCAGCGCCAGCCCGACCGGCGGCAAGCCGAAGAAGAAGGCGAGCGCGGACGGCATCACGATGGCGAACGCCGGCGATATCGCTGCGCGCGCGCAGGAATACCAGGCCGAGCAGGCCGCCAAGGGCCGCAAGGTATCCGCCGCCCAGGCCGTCGCTCACGTGGCCGCCGCGAAGTAAGCGGCGCCGCACCATCCATCACGGAACCAAGGAGAAACCAAAATGGCAAATCCAGGCCTCACCAAAACCTACGACGCGGGCGGCGCGATTGGCGCCTATACCATCGTCAAGTTCGACACGACCACCGACTTCCAGATGCTGGCCGCCGCCGCTGTTAGCGACCCGCTGGCTGGCGTCACCACGGAAGTGGCATCCGCTTCGGGCGACCGCGTGGACGTCATTCACGACGGCATCGCTTTCGTGACTGCCGGCGGCACCATCGCGCCGGGCGACCCGATCACCACGGACGCCAGCGGCCACGCCGTCAAGGCGGCGCCGTCCGCCGGCGTGAACAACCAGTGCATCGGCCGCGCGCGCCAGTCCGCAGTTTCCGGCGACGTGCTCGAAGTGCTGATCGACTTGTTCGTGCTGCAAGGCTAAGCCGAATCGAACCTGACCAATTTCCTCAACAGGAGAAACTGACATGGCACAAAATGCACCATTCATTATCCAGCCGCGCCTGACTGCGATCACTCTGGCGTATCGCAATATGCGCCTCGTGGCTGACGACGTGCTCCCGCGCGTCCCCGTCGATTCGCCGCTGTTCAAATACAGCTCGTACACGCTGCAGGACGCCTTCACCGTGCCCGACACCCGCGTCGGCCGCAAGGGCGACGTGAACGAGATCGACTGGACCGCGACCGAGCAGACCGCTTCGACCAGCGACTTCGGCCTGGAAGACGCGATTCCCTACTACGACATCATGGCAGCGCAGGCCGCCGTGAAAACGCAGGGCGTCTACCCCATCGACCCGCAGGCCCGCTCGACCGAGCTGCTGTCCGATCTGATCCAGCTGGACCGCGAAGTGCGCGTCGCCGGCCTGGTGATGAACGCGAGCAATTACCCGACCGCCAACAAGCGCACCTTCTCCGGCGGCGCGCAGTGGAACAACACCGGCACGGCAACGCCAATCGCCGACATCACCTCGGCGCGCGACGCGATGATCATCCGCCCCAACAAGATGGTCATGGGCCGCGCCGTCTGGACCGCCCTCTCGACGCACCCGCAGATCGTGAAGGCCTACAACGGCACCAGCGGCGACACCGGCATCGTGCCGCAGAAGTTCGTCGCCAACCTGTTCGAGATGGACGAGATCATCGTCGGGGACGGCTGGGTCAACTCGGCGAAGAAGGGCCAGACCCCGACCCTGGTGCGCGTCTGGGGCAAAGACCTGCTGATGTTCTACCAGTCGCCGGTGATCGCCTCGCCGCAGGGCATCATCACCTTCGGCTACACCGCCGAATGGGGCCAGCGCCTGGCCGGCGTCATCGAGCAAGACCCGAACATCGGTCTGCGCGGTGGTACCCGCGTGCGCGTCGGCGAGTCGTTGAAGGAAGTCATCGCGGCTTCCAACGTCGGCTACCTGTTCAAGTCGGTTGTCGCATAAAGGAGGCTGTCATGGCTGACAAAAAATACCGCGCGAACTGGATGATCCAGGGGCTGACCAAGAAAGACCTGCAGGCGGGCGACGAGGTGGCGATCCCGGAAGAGACCGCCGCCCCGCTGGTCGCCGCCGGCGCGCTTTCGCCGGTCGGCCTGAAGCCGGAGCCGGAACCGGAGCCTGCCGCTGGCGAACCTGCCAGCGCAGTCGCTTCGGACGAATCGGCTGCGGCGCTGGACCAGCCGGCCGGCGCCGACCCGACCTAACTGACGAAGCCGCGAAGGAATAGGACATGAGCACCTTCTTTAATAACGCTGACATCGCCGGCATGATCAAGTACGCCGGCGGCGTGGCTATCGATTTCGATGGCATCAGCAGCCAGATGGGGCTGGTGGACTATTCCGACGCGGTGACGTTTCAGGAAAACGGCATCGGCGGCGTCATCAACAAGGCCGTCACCGTGACCTTGCAAACCAGCGCATTTCCGTCCCTCGTGGCGAACAATGCGGTCGGCAAGCAGATCAGGGTGGACGGGGCGTTGTACATAGTGCGTCAGCGCTTGCAGCAGACGGACGGTGCGCTGACCCATTTGCTGTGCACGAACTGAGGGAAACATGGCAACGATCCGCGAACGGATTTTGGAAGCTGCGGCGAGCGCGCTGAACACCGGCACGCCGGCGGGCGTTCCTGCCTGCGTGCGAACGCAGATGTTGACCTCGGAACAGGAGCAGCTGCCGATGATGACGCTGTTTCCCTTCCGCGAGGAAATCCGGCACGACGCCAGTGGGCGCTTCGGCCCGATCATCGCCCGCACGATGTATCTGCGGGTGGTGGTCTACGCCGAGGGCAACCCCGCCGACGCCGCGCTGGACGATTCGCTGGCATGGGTGACGAAATGCCTGTCCGGCCAGCAGTTCGGCGGCCTGGCGACCGACACAATGGAACATGAATCGGCCTGGCAGTACAACGAGAGCAATTTCGCTGTGGCCGCCATCGCCGTCGATTTTCGCGTGGAATACCAAACCCTGCGCGCCGATCAAACTCAAATTCGATAGGAGTTAAAAATGACTGCACCTCTTGCAATGTCGCCTGGCGCCACCAACCTCATGCTGGGGCGCGGGCAGGTCTTCATGGACCGCCTGAAGCTGGTCAGCGGTGTGCTCACGCGCACCGGTGAATTCGATCTCGGCAACTGCACGGCGTTCGAGATCACGGCCAAGGCGACCGTGAAGGAAAAATTTGAATCGATGGACGCCGCCTCGCTGTTGTACGCGCGCGCGGCGATCATGCAGACCCAATCGATCAAGATCACGGGCGACGAAATGAGCCTGTTCAACCTGGCGGTGGCGCTGATGGGCAACCAGAACGCCATCACCGTGACCGGTGCCAGCGTGACGGGCGAAACGATCACCACCGCGCCCCTGATCGGCGCCTGGTATCCGACCCTCAAGCGCAACATCAGCGCGGTGACGGTCAAGGGCGGCGCGACCGGCACATCGACGCTCACGCTCGGCACCGATTACGACATCGATGCGGCCTCCGGCCGCATTCATATCCGGCCCGGCGGCGCCGTTGTGGTCACCGACACCATCAAGGTCGATTACACCTACGGCACCTACACCTTCAACCTGGTGCAGGGCGGTACCAGCCCGCAGATCAACTGCTACCTCCGCTTCAAGGGCGCCCCGGTGCAGGGACCGACCTTCGAGGGCGAGTTCTGGAATGTGATGTTCACGCCGAACGGCAGCCTGGGCCTGATCCAGGACGACTACGGCAACTGGACGCTGGAGGGCATGTGCATCGCCGACAGCGTCAACCATCCGGCCGAGCCGCTGTATCGCCTGCTCCAACTCGCCTAAGTCTCCCTGGGCGATGCCGCTGGCCTGCATCATGAGGCTGGCCAGCGGGTTTTCCGGGGCGCGGCGCGCGAATCGCCCGCGCCCCATTTTTGACAAGGGGGACATGGCATGCAGAACAACAACATCATCACGCTGGCCGGACGCGATTTCCGGCCGATCAAGCACAGCACCATCAATCACGAAAACTGGATGATGGTGCGCATCCGCGCCGCCGGGTTGGTGAGCATGAAGCTCGCCGATGGAGAGGACACCGAGGCCTTCATCCGGCGCCTCGCGTCGTCGGTCTGGGAAAGCGGCAAGGCCGTCGAGATCATGTCCGGCCTGCTCATCCCGGCCGAGATCGAGGATGTGAAATGGACGCCCGAGATGGCGCCGCGCATGGCCGACTTCATCGGGAACCTCTTTGAGGACGACGACAAGGCGAAGGTGCGCCAGGCCATCGGGGAGTTCCTCTACCTTTTTTTTATCATCGCGCTCTACTCTTCGAAGACTTTCCCGAAATTTTCGGAGGAAGCGGAAGCGGAAAAAGTGGGAGAGCGCAGCGGGAGCGGGGCATCCTCGGATTCCACGATTGGAGCCACCTGATCCGCGAGATAGCGGGCTATGACTACGACCGCGCCCAGGTGGTGATGAACTGGCCGATCCGCGAGGCGCTGCTGGCCTACCTGAACAAGATGCGCGAGCAGGCACGCCAGCAGCATGACACGGACGTGTTGGTGTGGGCGGTTCAGTCGCCCTATTGCAAGGCCGCGCCGCCGAAGGTGCCGGAGATTTTGAAAGGTTGAACATGGGTGATGACGTCAAGGTCCGGCTCAGCGCGGACGGTGTGCAGGAAATCATCGACGCCCTGAACAAGGTGCGCGATGCCGCGACCAGCGCCGGCAAGGCCAATGGCGAGGCGATGGAGCACACCGCGACCATGACGACCCGCGCCAAGAACGAGCTGATCGTGCTGGCGCACGAAATGACGCAGGGAAATTTTAAGAAAATCCCCGGCTCCTTCATGGTGCTTGCCGAAAGCATGGGGTCGGTCGGCCACGCGATGCTGGGCATCATCGGGCCGGCCGCCGCTGCCGCTGCCGCGATTTACCTGGTGGCGAAGGCCGGTATCGAAGCCGAAGCCACGTCGCGCCAGATGAACATCGCCATCCAGGAAACCGGCAACTTCGCCGGCGAGACGGAAGGGCGCATGAAGGAACTGGCCGCCGCGATCTCCGGCAGCTCGCGGCTGACGGTGGGGCAGGCCAACGAGCTGGTCACCACCATGGTCGCCTCCGGCAAGATCGCATCGAACGTCATCGAGCGCGTCGCTGCCATGACGGCGCAGTATGCCGCGAAAACCCATCAGGACATCGAGAAGCTGACGCCCGAGCTGGTGAAAATGTTCGCCGACCCGACCAAGGGCGCGGAGGAACTGCGCGACCGCACGCACGACCTGTCGGCCGAGCAGGTCGAGGAAATCCGCCGCCTGCAGGAAAGCGGCGACCTGATGGGCGCGCAGCAGAAGCTGGCCGACGCCCTCGGCGAGCACCTGGGCGCGCTGACGATCAAGGTTGGCGGGTTTGCCCATGCGTGGGACAGCGTCAAGAAGGCCGCCTCCGGCGCGTGGGAAGCGCTGGGCAAGGCCGTGACGGGCGACTTCACCAAGCAGGAGCAGGTGGCGAACATTAATTTACAACTGGCGAGCGGCGGCAGGCAAACGCCCCATGCCTTCATCCCGCTGGCAGATACCGAAAAGGCGGCGCTTATCAAGGAGCGCGACGACCTGCAAAAACAGATCGAGGACGAGAAAAAGAAGACCGAAGTGGCGGCCTCGAAGGCGGAGCAGAACCATGTCGATTCCGTCGCCCAGGGCATCATCCACTCGGCGAGCTATCTTGCACGCATCGATAAATTGCGCAACGAGATTGTCGCGCTCCAGAAAACATCGTTCACCGATCCGCAGTTGGAGGCCGAGCGCAAGGACGCGATCCACTCGATCAACGAGCAGATCGAGACGCTGCAGAAAAGCAGCGTGCGCAATGAGCGCCAGGATGCTGGCAATGCCTACCAGCTGCGCGTGGCGAAGTCGCAGCTGGAGCAGCAGGGGCTGGAAAACGACCTGAAGGTGCTGGAACAGGGCTTGCGGGAACAGGAAGAGGCGAACGCGGCCTCCTACAAGCGCGGCGAGGTCTCGCTGGATGACTACTACGCCAGGCGCCGGCAGATCGCCGAACGCGGCACGCAGCAGGAGATCGACATCCTGCGCAAGAAGGCAGCGGCGGCGGACATCGCCGGCAACGCCTTCAACCCGGCGACGGCGGTGCAGCGGCAGACCGCCGAGCTGAAGCTACAGGGAGAAATCCAGCAGAAACAGGCTGAACTGAAGCGCCAATTGACCGGGATCGAGGCGCAGAAGCAGCAGGAACTGGTCGACAAGAAGCAGAAGGAGCTGGAGCTGGACGCCAGGCTGGCGACCATCGCCGGCGACAAGACGCGCGCCGCGAAGGACCGGCTGGAGATCGCGCAGAACCAGCTGCGCCTGCAACTGCAACAGGAGGGCGCAAGCCCGGCCCAGATCGACTCCGCGCTGGCGACGTCGCGTTCGCAAGGTGGCGCCAAGATCGGGTTCGACGCTACCCTGCACGATGCGAATGCCGCGTTTGCCGACCTGCAGACCAAGATCAAGGCGATTGGCGACCAGGTGAAATCCGGGCAGCTGTTTCCCATCGAGGGCGAGCAGAAAATCGTGGACCTGGAGCGCGCCCGCCTGCCCGTACTTGCCGATCTGGTGATGCGGCTGCAACAGGCGGCGGCGGCCACCAAAGACCCGCAGCTGATCGCGCAGGCAGAGGCCTTTAGCGAGAAAATCCAGGGCGTCAAGAACGCCACCGACGAGGCCGGCCAGGCGATGGTGCTCCTGAAGCAGACCGCCGAGAGCGCGTTTGATAGCGGCCTGTCGAATTTTTTCATGGCGGTGGGGACCGGCACGGATCATATCGGCGGCGCGTTCCAGAAAATGGCCTACAGCTTCGTCACGTCGCTGGCGAAGATGGAGTCGGAATGGGCCGCCAAGCAATTCGTGAAGTGGCTCAATGGCGACGGCGCGACCGGCGGCCTGTCCAACATGCTGGCAAAGGCCGGCAATTTCATCTCCGGCCTGTTCGGTGGCGGCGCAGGAGGCGCGGCGGGTGGCACGGCCGGCGCCGCTTCCAGTGCGGCGAAGACGGCAGCCGAGACCGCCAACACGACGGCGCTGGTGGCGAGTACGGCGGTGGAAACATCGGTAGGCGTCAGCATGACGCTTCTGGTGGCCGCGCTGGCGGCGAATACGGCGGCCGTGACTGCGGCAGCGGCCGCGTCTGGCGCCAGCGGCGGAGGTGGCGGCTTTGCCAGCCTGTTTGCGGCCACCGGCGGCCAGATTCGCGGGGCCGGCACCGGCACCAGCGACAGCATCCCTGCCATGCTGTCAGATGGTGAATTCGTGGTCAATGCGAAGGCGGCAGGCAAGCCAGGCGTGCTTGCGCTGCTGCACGCGATCAACGGCACGCCCGGCATGGCCTCGCGCGGCGTGGCCGGCGTGCAGCGTTATGCGGACGGCGGCGCCGTCGCCGGCGGCGCCGGCGCCAGCCTGAAGATTATCAATGTGCCGGATGCATCGCTGCTGGCCGACCATCTGGACAGCGCGGTCGGCGAACAGCAGGTGCTCAACATCATTTCGCGGAATCCTTCCCGCGTGCGGCAGTCACTCAGCTGAAAAGGAATTTTGGAAATGGCATACACCACAGGCACCGCCACCGACTACCTCGACCTGCTCTCGAAGCTGAACGCCTACCTGGTGGCGCAAGGCTGGACGCAGAAGGCGACGAGCAGCAGCACCTATGCGCTGGGCAGCGACACGGTGACGGCCGAATATTACTGGATGGCGCCGGGCCTGTCGGGGACCGAGCAAATCTACGTGCAGGCGCGCGCCTATTTCAACGCCACCGGCAATTACTACAACTGGGAGCTGCGCGGCGCGCAGGGCTATCTGGGCTCCAATTCGTTCAACGGCCAGCCGGGCGGCTCGCCGGCCACCTATCTCTACCTGCAGAACAGCGCGATCCCCTACACCTTCATCGTGAACGGGCAGCGGGTGATCATCGTCGCCCAGGTGAGCACCGTCTACGAGACGGCCTACCTGGGGAAAATCCTGCCCTACGGCACGCCTGGCCAGTATCCCTACCCCGTATTCGTTGGTGGCAGTGGCGCCGACCAGAGCCGGCGCTTTTCCGACGCATCAAACGCCCACCACGGCTTTTTCGATCCGGTCAATGCGCAAATCTGCCAGCCTGGCGGCGCATGGACGCAGGTGGCGAACTGGACCATCGGCGGCGGTGGCGCAACTGGCGGCAGCGGCATCATGGTCAACGTCGCGCCCTGGTATATCCAGGGGGCGAACACCACGCGCACCAGCTGGCTCACACAAAACCTCGACGGCAGCTATTCGGTGATGCCGGCGATGCTGGTGGAATCGACGCCCGCCCAGCTGCTCGGTGAATTCGATGGGGTCGCTTTCGTGACGGGCTACTCCAACGGCGCGGGCAACACCATCACCATCGGCGGCACGACCTGGACGGTGGTGCCCGATGCATTCCGCAGTTCCGCCGACAACTACGCGGCAATCGCACTGGCTTAAAGGGGACACGCATGGCTTATCAAACTGGAACGCCGCCCGGCTGCGCGAACTTCCTGCAAACGCTGGCGACGGCAGCGGCGGCAGCCGGCTGGACCGTGGACCACAATGCCGCAGTCACTTCGGACGGCTGGTGGCTGGCGTTGCACAATAGCACCGGCGCTTACGTCAACCTGCACGCGAAGGCTGCGGACAATCAGATCGACTGCTACGGCGCGACCGGCTACAACGGCGCGAATACCTACAGCAACCAGACCGGTACGCCCGCGCAGCTGCTGAACGCCTACACCGGCGCCGCCGCCGGCTTTGTCGGCTATCACATCTTCACCAAGGCCGGCGGCGCCAGCCCCTATATCCATTGCATGCTGGAAGTCACCAGCGGCGTGTTCGTGCACATCCATTTCGGCACGGTGGTCAGCGCCAATGGCGGCGGCAATGTCAATTACCTGACCTGTTCGAGCATCGTCAGCCCGCAGGGAAGTTTCTATTATTCCTACCCTCAATACCAGATCACGCCATGGGGGGAAGGGTCGAACGACGCCATGCTCATCAATGCGACGGTCGATAGCACGAATCGCTGGTTCGGGAGCCAGAACCTGGCGTCGTCGCCGGCGCGCGCCCTGCTGCCTTTCGTCAACCCTGCGAATTCGTCGCTCGGCAAGCAGCTATATTTTGCGGCGGCGCAATCGCTGCCCAATACCTTCAACGGCCTGCCGGTGCTGCTGCCCATGCCCATGATGCTGGAGCGCGCCGCCGGCGGCCTGTGGGCCTATGTCGGCGATGCGCTCGATATCCGGCAGTTCAACCTCAAGAGCAACAGCCCGAAGGATGAAATCACCATCGGCGCGGATGTCTGGAAAGTCTTCCCGGTCGGCACCAAGGGATCGAACGTCAACATCGGCAACGCTCCCTATTGCACCGGCTATGTCGGCTTCGCCTTCAGGAAAAATGCATGACAGTCTTTTCTGGATCATTTGACAGTCGTGTCCTGGTCGCCCCGCCGCCCGGCCTGGCCGGCGCCGCCTTCGATGCGCAAGACGCGCCCGGCCCGACGCCGGCGACGGCCGCCTATGTGGCGACGTCGTCGTCAAGCGGCGCGGTCACGCGCAGCGTGCCGACGATCCCGAGCCGGTCGCTTGGCGCCGGCAGCAAGGCGCTGTCGTTCGCGGCGGACTGGTACAACCGCGTCCACATCACACCCTCCGTCTTCGGTATCGGCAATCTGGTGTCGTCGCTCACCGTCACGTACAAGATTTGGAATGGACACCTTGATGCTACCCGCGTTTTGAGTAGCGCGGCCAGCAGCAACGACACTGGCATCGCGATCACGCCGCCATCCGCGCTCCCGATCACGTTCCAGCCGAACCAGGAGTTGACATGGAGTGCGGCGATATCGGTGCAGGGGCCGCCGACCATCGCCGCCTCCTACACCTATTCCTTCACCGGCGGCGAGTCGGTGTCGCTGGCTTTCACCGGCCAGCGGATCACCGCCTGGGCGCTGTCGCCGGACTGGGCCGCGCCGGTCGCCGAGCGACTGGAGTTCAAGACGGATGTGATGCGCGCATGGAGCGGCGCCGAGCAACGCCGCGCGCTGCGGATCGCGCCGCGCCGCGTCTTCACGTTCAACGCGCAATTGTCGCGGCAGGAGCGCCGCTTCGTTGAGGCGCAGCTGTTCGACTGGAGCGCGCGCATCTGGGCGCTGCCGATCTGGCCGGACGGGCAGCTGCTGGCCGCCGCCGTCAGCGCCGGCGCGACCAGCATCGCCTGCGATACGGTCAGCCGGGATTTCACGGCCGGCGGCATGGCGATCCTGATTGCCAGCGCCGTTTCCTACGAGGTGGTGCCGGTCCTCAGCGTGGCCGCCAATGCGCTGACCCTGTCGAACCCCGTGCAAAGCAACTGGCCGGCGCAAACGCGGCTCTACCCCGCGCGCGCCGCGTTGCTGCTGTCCTATCCGAAGCTTTCCCGCGCCAACGGAAATTTTTCGACGGCGTCGCCCAGCTTCCTCGTGACCGAGCCTTGCGACTGGAGCGCCGCGAGCGGCCTGGCCACCTATCGCTCCGCGCCGGTGCTCGAAAACGCGCCGGACGAGGGCAGCATGGAAATGACGCTCGCGCGCGACACCGTCATGATCGACAACGACACCGGTGTGGTCGCCATCGATGACCATGCAGGTATCGGCCTGCCGACCAGCACGCACAACTGGTTCATCCAGGGCCGCGCGAATCGCGCCGCATTTCGCGCGCTGCTGTACCTGCTGAAGGGGCGCCAGGGCGAAATCTGGATTCCCACCTATCAGCAAGACCTGAAAATCTCCGCCGCTGTCGCGGCTGGCCAGGCATACATCGACGTCGAGCTGACCGGCTATGCGCTGTATCTGCTCGGCCAGATGAACCGGCAGGACATCCGCATCGAGCTTTACAGCGGGACGATCCTGTACCGCCGCATTATCGACGCCGCCGGGCTCGATGCGTACACCGAGCGCCTGACGCTCGGTTCGGGAATTGGGCCAGCCGTGGCGATGGCCGATGTGCGGCGCATCAGCTATATGGCGCTGTGCCGCCTGAATTCCGATGCCATCGAGATCGCGCACCACACTGCCGACGACGGTATGGCGACGGCATCGACGCCATGGCAATCGCTGAACCACGGGAATTGAGGGAACCATGACTTTCCAGACATTCGAAATAAGCGTAGCTAGCGGCGAGCCGATCCTGCTGTTCGATTTCTCTGTTGGCTCTGCGCATTTCCGCTATACGACGGCCGATAGGACGATCATGTACGGCGGCAATGCCTATGCGCCGCGCGCCATCAAGCGCAGCAACCCGCAGGTGGGGCCGGACGTGCGCCGGCAGACTTTGACCGTCACCGCGCCGCGCGACATCGAGGTGGCGCAACTTTATGCGGTCTACGCGCCGTCTCGCGATGTGCTGCTGACGATCACCAACCTGCACTTTACCGATCCGGACGGCCAGGGCATCGTGGACTGGATCGGCCGCGTGATCGGCCCCACATGGAAGGGATCGACGGTCGATATCGCGTGCGAGCCGGTCTACACCAGCGTGCAGGCGACCGGGCTGCGCCGGCGCTGGGGTGTCGGCTGCCCGCACGTGCTCTACGGACAGGGCTGCACCCTCAACGCGCACGACTTTGGCATCGGCACGACATTGAGCGCAGCGAGCGGCCTCACGATCACCATCCCGAGCGCCTCGTTGCCAACCGGCCTCTCCTTCCTCGGCGGCTTCATCGAATGGGACAGCGGCTCCAACTACTGGGAGCGCCGCTCGATTGACGCCGTCGCCGACTTCGACACTACGCTGACCCTGAGCTATGGCAGCCCACAACTGGCGCCGGGGCTGATAGTGATCGTCTATCCTGGCTGCTCGAAAACAACGGCGAATTGCGCGGCGTTCGGAAACACCTTAAATTACGGTGGTCAACCCTTCATTCCGGTCGTCAATCCGATGGACGGAACCCTCGCCAATCCCTACCTCTAAGGAGCGCTGCCATGTGGGTCGAACTTGCGGTGATGATTGTGTCGATGATCCTGAGCTATGCGCTCAGGCCGAAGCCGAAAGCGCCGCCGGCGCAGCAGCTGAAGGACGTCCACCTGCCGACGATTGAACAAGGCACTCCCGTTCCGGTCGTGTTCGGCAATGTGTGGATCGACCAGTGGTTCGTGATGTGGTATGGCGACATGCGCGTGACGCCGATCAAGAGCAGCGGCGGGAAAAAATGACGGGGCAAGAAATGACGAGCGAAGAAATGAGCGAGCCCGAACTGAGCGGCATCACCGTCACCATGCGCCACGTGCGCGAGGAGGCGCTGTGCTCGCGCGGCATGCGGGAATGGATGAAGCTGCACGGCTTCGACTGGCATGATTTCGTGCGGAACGGCCTGCCTGTCGAACAGGCGGAAGCGACCGGCGACGAATTCGCGCGGCGCGTGTGCGCCCGCGCGCGCAAAGAATGGGGGGCGCAATGAGCGGCGGCAAAGGCGGCGGACAAACCGTTGGCTACAAATATTACATGGGCCTGCACGCTGGACTGTGCAAGGGGCCGGTGGATTCCTTGCAGGAAATTCGCGGCGGCAATTTGACACTGTGGAGCGGCTCGAAAACCACGTCCGGTCCGTTGGACATCGCTGCAGACAAGGTGTATGGCGGGGAGCAGGCCGAAGGCGGCGTCTCCGGCAAGCTCGACGTGATGATGGGCGACCAAACGCAGGGCGTGAACAGCTATCTGTCCTCCGTCCTCGACGGCATCATGCCGGCGTTCCGTGGCCTGCTGTCGCTGGTTTTCCGGCAGGGCTATATCGGCGCCAACAACCCCTACCCGAAGCCGTGGAGCTTTCGCGTCGAGCGCATCCTGAAAGGCTGGGATGCGAGCACGAACAGCGGCGATGCGTGGTATCCGCCGAAGGCCGTCATCAACCTGAAAACGCGAAGGATTTTGCAGGAGTTCTCCATTGGTCTCGATATTCCCCTTGGTGGGGCCATGATTTTTTTCGGCGACCCGAGCACCAGCCCTTCATTCACGCAAGCGCTAGAAGGGGTCGGCCCCTATCCTGTCGATGCCGAAATCAAGGCGGGGACGCCGGACAGCGACCCCAGTATTGGGGTGCTGGGTACATTCATTTCGACATGGACTTATCTTGCGATCAATCGTCTCCCGGTGTACGGCTCCCATTCGCCGGGTCAGAGTTCCTGGCGCGGCCAGGAGGTCATTTACGGCTTGCCGGCAACGCACGCGGTGGAGGTGCGCGGGATGGATACTTTTCCCGGCGCCTATCCCAACTGGCCAGGTTGGCAAACCGGCATCGGGCCTGGCGCTCTGGCAAAGTTTTATGTGGAAGCGGTGAGCCCCGGTTTTAACGGGATGAACCCCGCGCACATCATTTACGAGGTGCTGACGGATCGCGACTGGGGCATGGGCTATCCCACCGCGATCATCGACAACGCCGCCTTCACCGCCGCAGCCGATCAGCTCTATACCGAAGGCTTCGGCCTGTGCCTGCTGTGGAATCGCCAGGACACCATCGAGAATTTCCTGCAGACGGTGATCGACTATATCGGCGCGGTGATCGTGCAGAGCCGCACGACTGGCCTGTTCCAGCTGAACCTCATTCGCGGCGGCTACGACCCTTCCACGCTGCCGGCGTTCACGGCCGACGATGTGATCGAGATGATCAGCTATGAAAGCCCCAGCATCACCGGTGCGGTGAATGAAATAGTCGTCAACTGGTTCGACCCGGAGATCAAGGCCGCGCAGAGCACCACCGTGCAAGCGCTGGGCGCCATCCAGGCCCAGGGCGTCATTGTGAGCCAGGCGAAGGATTATCCGGGGCTGGCGACGTTCGAGCTGGCTTCCCGCGTGGCGAAGCGCGACTTGCGCGCGACGTCGGTGCCGTTAAAGCGCATCAAGGTCAAGCTGAACCGCAAGGGATACGCGCTGCTTCCCGGCGGCTTGTTCAGATTGTCGTTCCCGGCCTATGGCATCGCCACCATGATCTTCCGCATCGGCGACGTCGATTATGGTTCGCTGACGGAGGGCGCGATCACCTTCACTGCAGTGCAGGATGTGTTCTCGCTGCCCGACACGGTGTTCGCCGCCTTCCCGATGACGTCGTGGGTGAAGTCCGACAGCAGCGCGCAGCCGGCGCAGTATTACAAGGGCTTCGAAGTCACCTACCGCGACCTGGCGCACACGCTCACGTCCACCGAGTTCAAGAGCATCGACGCGGCCTCCGGTTTCGCCGGCCTCGTGGTCGCGCGGCCCACCTCGCTGTCGGCCGGCTACGATCTTGAGACACGCACCGGAAGCGCCGATTTCGTGATGCGCGGCGGCGCGAATTTCTGCCCGACTGGCCTCACGACGGGTGCGCTCACGCCATTCGGCACCAGCGTCACCGTCGCCAGCGGCCTCGACCTCGACCTGGTGGAAGTGCCGTGCGCGGCGATGCTGGGCAACGAGATCGTCAATGTGACCGCGTTCGATCATGCGACCGGCATCGCGACCATCGCGCGCGGGTGCATCGACACGGTGCCCGTGGCCCATGCCTCCGGTCTGCGCATGTGGTTCTACGACAGCTATGTCGCCAGCGACCAGATCGAATATTTCACGGGCGAGACCGTGGACATGAAGCCGCTGACGCTCACGACCAGCGCGACGCTCGATCCAACCCTCGCCCCCACCGTCTCGACCAGCATCGTGGAGCGCCAGAACCTGCCGTATCCGCCCGCGAATTTTTACGTCGATGGCATACGGTGGGACACCGTGACAAAGCTGAGCGGTTCGACGGTGGCGCTGACGTGGGCCGGGCGCAACCGCGTGACGCAGATGGACCAGATGATCGACAACACGGCCGGCGCGGTCACGCCGGAGGCCGGCACCACCTACACCGTGGTGATTTCCGACCAGACAGGGACGCCGGTGATTACGCAAACTGGCATTACCGGCACGTCGTGGACATCCGGCATGATTCCGAGCACCGCGACATCGATATCGATCACGCTGACGGCGGTGCGCGCCGGCTTGAGCAGCTACCAGTCGCAGGTATTGCCGCTGACGATACGGGTGGGCTACGGGTTCGATTATGGGTTTGATTACGGAGGGGGAATGTAATGGCATCTTCACAAGACGGCAACATCGGCATCTGGTCCGGCTACACGGACGGGGACAACGGGTGGACGGCGCAGCACAATTTGAACTGGGACGCCGCCGACGCGCTGGTGATGTGCGCCGTCATCAACGCGACGACGACCACGCCGCCGGGCTCGCCAGCGGCCGGCGATTCCTATATTGTGGCGCCCAGCGCGACCGGCGCATGGTCCGGCAAGGACGGCAAGATCGCGGTATGGCAGGCGCGCGCCGCTGTCGCCGCCTGGCAGTTCTACACCCCGAAGGCCGGCTGGGTGGTGGCGAACAAGGGCGATGGCAACGACTACAAATACAGCGGCTCGGCCTGGGCCATCGCCAACGGCGCCGAAACGACGACGACAGCCGGCGCGCTGATCTATTCCGCGACCACCAAAACCACCCCGGCCGATGCCGACGAGCTGGGGCTGATGGACAGTGCGGCTGGCAATGTCCTCAAAAGTCTGATGTGGGTGAACCTCAAGAACGCAGTCTGGTCCGCTTGGGGTGCGCTCATCGCCGCCGGCACGCAGAAGTCCACGCCGGTGGATGCCGACAAAGTCGCACTTTCTGACAGCGCGGCCTCCAACGCGACCAAGTATTCGACCTGGGCGAACATCAAGGCCGTGCTGAAGACGTATTTCGACACGCTGTATGCGCCCAAGGCGCCGAACATCGTCACCATCACCTATGCCTCCACGATCTCGGTGGACTTCACCAGCCAGCCGAACAATACGATCTTCCGCTGCGCGCTAACGGGCAACGTCACCGTGAATATCACCGGCGCATCGGACGGCCAGAAAGGACAGATCGAGCTGGCGCAGGACGCCACCGGCAGCCGCATCGTCACGCTCGGCACCGGTTTTGCGTTCGGCACCGATATCACCGCGTTCACCGCCACCACCACCGCCAGCAAAACCGACTACCTCGGCGTGGTCTACGACAACGCGTCCACCAAGTACCGCATCCTTGCGATTTCGAAAGGCTACTGATGCCAGCCCCAACCATCGACGGCACTGCCAACGCGACCAAGAGCACCGCCAGTTTCGGCACCGTCGCGCTCACCACGACCCACACCGACGACGTCATTGTCATCGTCGCCTATTGCGAGACCCCGTCCGCGACACCTCCCACGGTCAGCTCCGTCACCGGCGGCAGCCTGACGTTCGCCCTTCGCTGCCGGTCGAACAGCTCGACCCACGGCAACATGGAGGTGTGGTGGGCCGCCGCGCCCACCGCGCTGTCGGCGGTGACGTTCACCGTCACCTACACGGGCGGTTTTGACGATGCGACCTTCCTTGCATATGGCGTGAACGGGTGCAACACCGCCGCGCCGTGGGACACCAATGCCGGCCTGCCTCAGAAGCAATCCTACAGCGGGGCGGCCACGCCCAGCTTTACGCTCAATACGGACCAGGCGAACGACCTGATCCTGTTTTCCAATGGCGTGCTGACCTCGTCCGCCGGCATCCCGACAGACCCCACTGGTTTCTCGATTGTTACGAGCGCGAGCAACGGCGGCGGCGCTGCCTTCGCCAGCTCGCGCTCTGCCAAGAAGGCAGTCACGGCAACGCAATCCGGCGTCACCGTCGTCGCCAGCGGCGCCGGCAATGGTGGCAACGGCGGCGAATGCATTCTGGACGCCCTGACGGCTGCAGGGCCGCCGCCCACGGCGGCCATCGAACAATTCTTTTTCTTCTGATAATTAATTTTGTAGGGAAACTTTCATAGCGGAGTTGGACTATATATACGACAATTCCCAGAAGAAAAAATCTAATTATGCGGGACAACCTTCACAAGGAACACGCGCATGGACCTCCAGACGGCTGTTCAAATCGCCATTGCCATTATCACGTTTCTGGCTTCTTTCCTTGGCGGGTGGTTGTTCAAGGTCATATTCGACCGAATCAAACAGACCGAAGCGATGGCGCGCGATTTGATGCGGGCAGTGAATGATTTGCGGGTGGAGCTGCCCACGCAATACATATGCAAGACCGACATGAAGGAAATGGTCGGGAACATTTTCGACGCGATCCACGATCTGGGTAACGATATGAAAGAAGGCATGCGGCGCCTGGAGAGCAAGGTCGAAGCGAAGGTGGACCGGCGCGACCTGCCGCGCGAACCGCTGAAGGACTGACCATGGCGCTCGATTTCGACATCGCTTTTGACCGCTTGATCGGCAACGAGGGCGGCTACGTCAACGACCCGCTTGACCCCGGCGGCGAGACCAACTGGGGCATTTCGAAGCGCTCCTATCCGCATATCGACATCAAGAACCTGACGCGCGACGGCGCGAAGGATATCTACAAGCGCGACTTCTGGGACGTGCTGAACGATGCGCTGACCGCCGTCAAATACCAGGTGTTCGACTTCGCCGTGAACGGCGGCCTGTCCATCGCCGTGCACAAGCTGCAGGCCGCCATCGGCGTCGCCGACGACGGCCACTGGGGCGCCGTGAGCGCGGCCAGGCTGGCGAGTATGGAGACCAACGACGTGCTGCTGCGCTTCAACGCGCAGCGGCTGCGCTATTACACCAGCCTGAGCCTGTGGCCGAAGTTCGGCGCTGGCTGGACCAACCGCGTGGCGGCGAACCTCGACTACGCATCGCTCGACAACTGATCCACCAACCGGAAGGACGTCATCATGGCAATCAAAGACCTCATCGGCGAAGAAGTCACCATCCTGCGTGCCAAGGCCGCGAAGCTGCGCGCCGACACGGAACATGAAGCGCAGAAGATCGAGGCGCAGGCGGCGGCGCTCGAAAGCAATTTCGCCAACTTGCCGGCCGAGATCGAGGCGCTGACCGAAGCCGCCGCGCACAACGTGTGGGCGTGGATCAAGAGCTTCTAAAGGAGCGACCATGGGCTTCAATATCAAAACCGCGATCACGACGCTGGCGCCGACCCTGGCGACGATGCTGGGCGGACCGCTGGCCGGCACCGCCGTCACGGCCCTGGAGAGCGCGCTGGGCCTGCAGCAAGGCGCCGGCACTGACGGCATCACGCAGGTGCTGCAGCAGGGCGCGCTGACCCCCGACCAGATCACGGCGGTGCGCGTCGCCGACCAGAAGCACGCCGAGGTCATGAACCAGCAAGGGCTCGACCTGGCGAAGCTGAACGCGGACAGCGAGGCGGCGGCGATGCGGGCCGCCGCCGACAACACCATCGACGCGCGCAAGAACAACAGCGGCCGCGATGCGGCGTGGAGCATCGCCGTCGTGATCCTGGCGACGTTCGCGCTAATCATGGGCGCGGTGCTGTGGGGCTGCTGGCTGCTGCTGCAGGGCGGCATCACCATCAAGGACGTGTCGGTCGTCGCCGCGATCTCCGGCCTGGTTGGCTCGATTGTTGGCTACGTCGCCGCGAACGCGCAGACGGTCGTGAACTTCATCTACGGCGGCTCGCTGGGCTCCGAATCGAAGACGGCGGCCCTGTCCGACGCGGTGACAACCGCGATCAAGGCGACCGGCACGAAACCGTGAGCCGTTAAAGCCCTCCCCTGAAAGGCCCGCAGTACGCGGGCTTTTTTTGCGTCTTAGAAATTTTCTAACCGGAATGAAATTCCTTTAGGAACATTCAATTGGAGTGATACTTCACTTTCCTTCATAGTTCTATTCAGCACCGGCACGCCACCTTATCAGGGAGGAAAACATGGAAAACGACCTCGACCCACAGGAAAATCCCGACGCGGTGCGCGCCGCCGGGATCGATTCTCTCTCTGACGCTGCGGTGCTTGAGGGGCTGGCCCGCATCGATGAGCAGCTGTCGAAGCGGGCCAAACGGCTGGCCGCCGAGAAGCAGCGCGACAACGACCGCCGCGCGCCGCATTAAAGAAATTTCCTAATGAATGAAGTTTCGCTTTAGTGATAACCAATTGGAGTTTCGCTTCACTCGACCTAAACTTCAGATATCGAAGCAAAACGAAAGCCGCCCTAGAGGGCGGCTTTGTAACACCCCACCTGTAACGCTGCGCCGCCGCACCAATCGGATGCCGGCAAAACCACTGAAAGGGATTTATGAAACATTCTGGCGATTTGCACATCACCCGCGCGAATGCTGGCGATTTTCTGGAGCTGACCGAGGTAAGCGGCTATCTCTACATCCGCGCCGACGCACAGCTGCCCGTGCTGACCACCGTGGGCGGCTATCTCGACATCAGCGCCGACGCACAGCTGCCCGTGCTGACCACCGTGGGCGGCTCTCTCGACATCCGCGCCGACAACATCCTTTTCCCATCGCTCAAATCGGCGCATGGCGTCGAAGGCCGCCTGGTGGCCGTCAAGAAATATGGCCTGTGGTATTCGACCGCTTACAAGTTCTACGCCGGCTGTCAAGGTCCGATGACGAAGAACCAGGCGCTGGCACTGTCGCGCCGCTGGGACGATCAAGAGACCGCTCAGTATTTCGCTAAGTTCATCATGGAAATCGATGATGTCCTGGCAGACGCCCTCACTGCAGCAGGTGCAACATGCTGACGGACAAAGCCGCGCACGCCAACGAGGTGCGCCAGCGGTATGTCGCCGAGGCGGACCGTTACCTGATGTCGGTTGGCCTGCCGACCTATGGCGAGGTGATGCAAGTGCTGAGCTACCTGGCCCAGCAAGCGGCCACCAGCCTGCCTGAAAACAATGGTGCTCTCAGCAAAGCCAGCGCGTTGCTTACCGCAGCAGGCGCCGCATGAAAAGGATATTCCGGCTACCGCCGCAGCCCATCGTCTTCACCCGCGCCGATCCCTCTGCACTGGCGAAGTTCGATCCCGCCACCAAGGTATGCACCATGAACTGCGGCCCGCACCTGCACGACCCGCGCAGCGCCGACGAGCGGAAGTTCCTTTGCGACGACTGCGTGCTCGATATGTCGCCAATGCCAAAATGCGCGCCGGCCAGGATGGATATTCAACAGCCACAAATCCAGAGCGAGAATTTCTTCTCCCGCTATCAGCACGACGGCGGCCTGGCGCTCGATGTCTACGGGCATTTCGATGACGGCGGCGATTTCATGATTGAGGCCATCGGCCTGGCCGGCACGAAGGTCGATCTCAGCAACCTCATCGGCGACGATCTGAGCGACACGATCACCGGATGGTGCGAATTCATGGGAGCGGCACATCGGACGAGCTGGGCGATCCTCGCTGCCCCGGTCGCGATCTGAGCACCAGCGACCCGACCGCGCGGCCCGGTAGAGCCCCTCCACTTCAAACCACATTTAGGAGCAGCACATGAGCAACTTGAGTTTGATCCAGCAGCAAATCCGCCCGCTGGCTGACATCGTTTGTGCCGCACAGGAAGCGCTCACCGAGCATATGCAGCCGCACGGCCCATCGAAGGCGGACACGATCAAGCGGCTCGAAGGAATCTTGCTCGGCGCGCGCCAGAATAATGCGTTGCTGGCGGCGCTGAATCTTGAGGTGCTCGCTGCGGATCGCGCCGAGGCGCTCGCCGCCTGTCTGAGCAATGCCAAGGAAAAGTAATGCAAACGACGCTGAGCGAAATCCGCAAGTATCGGCCATGTGAAGCCGGCTGGGGGAAGTTGTTGCGCGCGCTTGGCAAGACCAGGGCCGACGACGATCCGCTATCGATCATCGCCATTCTCGACAGCAACGGACTTGAGGATGCGCTGTGGTGCCTGCGTGCTGTGCAAGGCCGCGACCGCGAGATTCGTTTGTATGCGGTATGGTGCGCGCGCCAAACCGAGGACTTGATAACGGATCGGCGCAGCAAGGACGCGCTGGACGTCGCTGCGCGCCACGCGCACAGCCTGGCAACCGATGAGGAGCTGGCCGCCGCGAGCGCCGCAGCGCGGGTCGCAGCGAGCGCCTCAGCGGGCGCCGCCACGCGGTCTGCAGCATGGGCAGCAAGATGGGCGGCGGCGTGGGCCGCAGCGAGCGCCACGGCGCGCGGCGCAGCTGGCGCCGCGATGGACGCCGCAGCTTGGGCAGCGGTGCCTGCCGCAGCGCGGGCCGCGCAGGAAAAAGAACTGCGCCTCATCTGCGCGCATTTTCCTTTAAAATCTCAGGATTAAGCACGGAGGTTCGCCATGCGCAAGCCATCCGACCGCATCCTTCAAGCCGCCTATCACCTGTTCGCCAACAAGGGATACCACGGCACCAGTACCAAAGAAATCGCGCGTCGCGCGCGTGTGAGCGAGGCGACGATCTTCCGCCAGTTCAAAGACAAGCATGGCGTCGCCGCCGCCGTGGCGAAGCGCTCGGAGGCCTGGCTGCGCGATTCGAAGCAGACGCGCCTGGTCGAGCCAGAAGATTTCAAGCTCGCGGCCGGGATGTTCCTGCGCTGGTTCTCGCATCACCTGACGCTCGATTTCATGCGCGTGCATCTGATCTTTGCGCTGCGGGTTCCTGACGTCATTAATCGCGATACCCCACCGGCCTTCGAGGCGCTGATCCAGCGCATCGAGCGTGAGCACGCCAAAGGCGGCAGCGCCTGTGCGGATGCTGTTACCTGCGCGCGCGGGCTGGCTTACTGCGTGCTCGGCGCGCGGCTGGCAAGCCTGCTGTGGGACCAGCCCGAACTATCGCGTCACGATATAAACGATTGCCTGAACATTTGGCTCTACGGGGCTCTGCCGCGATAGTGCTTACTCTCATCTGTGGATGAATATTTGATTGACGCGCAGCAAAGTCTGTTCGATAACAACACAGCCACAAAAAAACATCTTTCAATAAATCAGGGTCGCGCGGTTCCTCCCCCAGTTCCCGCCGAACGGCACCACTTGCAAAATAAAATTCATGATCGCATTGCGGCCCGCCGCCGAGCACGCGGCCAAAAAACAACACTCGGTATTGCCGAGTGCCGGGACAAGTGTTTGCAGTTTGACTTCACGCGATCTGTTGGGCAGACTACAGCCTAACTCCAATGTTTCAGCTAGCCAGTCCGGAAAGGTTTCAGACTTGGCTCGCAGACGTTACCAAAAAGGTGCGTTGCAGATAGAGGGTAAGGAAGGAAATAAAAAATGGGTTTTGCGATACAGGGACGACGTGATCACGCCAGAAGGCCGCAAGCGGCCGGAAGTGCGCGTCACGCTCGGCACATTGCAAGACCTGCCAACCGAACGACTCGCGCGCAGGGCTTCGGAAAAAGCGCTGGCGCGGGTCAACGCAATTGAATTTCAACCAGGGGTTGTCTCGACCATGACGGAATTCGCAGAAATGTTCGAGGTCGACGCAGTGCCGCTGATGCGGCGCAGCGCGCGGGCTTCGACGCGATCCATCATCGCCAGGCACATCATCCCCAAACTCGGCACATACCGGCTGCACGAAATCACCGCGCGCGTGCCGCAGCAGCTCGTCACCAAGCTCCACGCCGATGGTCTCTCGAAGAAGACCATCAAGAACATCATCGGCATCCTGTCGCTCATGCTCACCAGGGCGCGGGAATGGGGCTACATGGCCGGCGCGGTAGATCGCCGTACGCTGAAGTACCCAGCGGACGGCATCAAGCGCCAGGAGCCGCATTTCACGCCCTACCAGTCCGTGCAGATCGTCAACGGCGCCCAGGACACCAAATGGGCGCTGATGTTCGAGACGATGGCGCGCACCGGCATTCGCCTCGGCGAAGCGCTGGGCGTGGCCTGGGTTTCCATCGACTTCGACCTGCTGGTGATCCATGTCGTGCAATCGTGCGTCATGGGTGAGCTGGAGGCGGTCAAGTCGAAGAAGTCGAACCGCGACCTGCCGCTGCCGGCCGACCTGGCTGACAAGCTGCGCGGCTATAAAGCCGAATGGATGCGCAACAAGCATGGCCTGCTGTGGGCGCGGGCCGATGGGGAGCCGATGCGCGGCGACGTTGCGCGCGCCGACTTCCTCAAGCCGGCGCTCGCTAAGGTCGGCATCAACAACGGCGCGTTCCATGCTTTCCGGCATGGGCATGCGACGAACCTGTTCAGCGCAGGCGCGAATCCGAAAGCGGTGCAGGACTTGATGGGCCACGCGGACATCAAGACGACGATGGAATACACCCATAGCGTGACGGCGGATCAGCGCCAGGCTGTGGATTCGGTCAGTAAAGTGTTCGAGAATTTTGCGGGAAGTTGCGGTGGTGGCAGCCACCGCAGCATCAACTAGATTTAAATGGGAAGTGCTTGTAACACAAAGGCCTGAAGTTGGTTGCGGGGGGTGGATTTGAACCACCGACCTTTGGGTTATGAGCCCAATTTCAAAAAGGGCTGGCAGCTGAAAACATTGGAGTTATCAGCTTTTTCCTTTCTGATTTGACCCATTAAAAGATGAAGAGTTGCGGGAAGTTGCGGGGCTGTCGCCCACGCCTACGTCGCAGTGTGTTCGGACTGAAAACAGCGAAGGGGATGGTGTGAAAGTGCTTATTGCCTGCGAGTCGAGCGGAACCGTTCGAGACGCTTTTCTGCGGCGCGGCCACGAGGCCATTTCTTGCGATCTGCTGCCGACAGACGCGCCCGGTCCGCACTATCAGGGCGACATGTTCGATCTGATCGATTATCCGTGGGACCTGCTGATTGCTCACCCGCCCTGCACACACCTGTCAGTAAGTGGAGCCCGCCATTTCGAAGACAAGCGTTTTGACGGGCGCCAATACGAAGCCGCCGCGTTTTTCATGCGGATCACGCGCCGCGCCGCTCACATCCCTGCGGTCGGGATCGAAAACCCGGTTTGCATCATGTCGTCGCTCTGGCGCAAGCCGGATCAAATTATTCAGCCGTGGCAATTCGGCCACGGGGAGACAAAGGCGACATGTCTCTGGCTCAAGGGTCTGCCGCAGCTCGCACCGACAGACATCGTGGCCGGCCGCGAGGCGCGCGTGCATCGGATGCCCCCCCAGCGCGGACAGATGGAAACTTCGCAGCAAAACGTACGAAGGAATTGCGGACGCGATGGCAGAGCAATGGGGCCGCGCACCGCGCGCCGGCGGCCAATGCCAAACACTGCCGTTATTTTGAGAACGATTTTCGAAAGGAAAAAATCATGAGCACCGCCGCAGCAACGCAAGAAACGAAATTCGCCCACTGGGTCAAGGAATACGGCGTCACCAACCTGGTCGCCGAAATGCGCCGGCGCGGTCCGGACACCGCCATCACGCACAGCGCGGCCTATCAGTGGCTGCGCCACGATCACGAACCAAGACCCAAAAAACAACGCGCGCTGGTCGAAATCAGCGGCGGCGCCATCACGCTGGACGATATCGCCGAGCACTTCGCCCTTGCATAGCGGAAATTGATTTCCCACGCGGAACAGGTAGCGACAATCAATTGGATTGCGCTTGAAAGTGAAATCAAACTGCAATAAGTAACACGGCCACGGTGATCAGCGGCAGCCACAACGGGAGGCATTTGAGATGGGCGCATTCTGCGTATTCGGTATCAGCCGCAGCATCAGCCGCGCGCGGATCGCAAAGAATCTGGAAACCTATGAGGTCGTCGCCGATGTCCGCCGGGAACTGACCGTGGCCGAGTGGGCGCAGCGCCGCGACGCGGCAGCTGAGACGTTGTTCGCAGTCGCTGAAAAACCGTACCAGATCAGCCCGACGTTTGATTCCCCGCAGCGCTGCGCCGACTGGATGGTGGTGTCGCCATCTGAAATTCGCCTGGCGAAGATCATGGTGAGAGGGCCAAAACTCGATGGCGAAGGAGAGCCCGTATTGCGCAATGGTGCGCAGGTGATGACCTGGCACAAGTTCACGGACATCAACCAATTTAAAAGGGCTGGCAAATGAAACGTATCTACATTTCCGGCCCAATGACCGGCCTGCCCAACCTGAATTTCCCTGCCTTCCACGCAGAAGCCGCGCGCCTGCGCGCCATGGGTCACGAGGTGGTCAATCCTGCCGAGGGGCCGCTGCCTGCCGGCCTGCCGTGGGCAGATTACATGCGCTTCGACATCGCGGCGCTGCTGACCTGCACGATGGTCGCCGTGCTGCCTGGCTGGGGAAAATCCAAGGGCGCGCGGCTCGAATGTTCCATCGCGCTGGAGTTGGGGATGACGGTGCAGGCGGCGGATTCGGTGCAGCTGGCGGCGCCGGCGGCGGCCGTCTCGCAAGACCGGATAAATGTCTTCATGGGCTATGCAGCGGACGACAGCTGCCAAATTCAACTGTGGGCGCGCGGCCATCACGACCACGCCGCATTCCTCTCTGCCTGCGAACGCGCGCTGATGGATTGGGATGAGCGCAATACATCGCTCGCCGGGAAGGTCGTCCGTCATGAGCACTGGCGGACTGTCGCTGCCGATGCCGAAACGCGCGCACGCGGCGTTTGGGATACGTTGCACGTTCTGTCCAAGCCTGGGCGGGGCGCTTACGCGGTGACCGTTCTCGATGAATGGCTGCCATTGTCCACTCGAAAGGAAATTGCAGCATGAATACCCCGAACGAAAAAACGTTTGACGAACTGGCGGCGGAATACGAGGCGCTCATGCACGCGATGCAATCGGGCGTCGCCATCGACCATGCGCGCGGCGGCGCTGACGGCACGCCGAAGCATCTGCGCGTCGGCGTCAACAGTGCCCTGAACAGCAACAACGCCGTTTTGCGCGTGCTGCTCGCGAAAGGCATTTGCACCCGCGAGGAATACATGCAGCACCTGGTCGATGCGACGCGCGAGGAAGTGGCGCGCTACGAAAATATTTTGGGCGCCAAGTTGGCGTAAGCGGGCGTCGTCATTTTTTACCTTGAACGGAGGGCAAACGAAAATGAGCAATAGCGAACACAAGCGCCCGGCGCAAACCATGCGTGTGCTGCGCTGGCTGGAAACCGGGAATCGGCTGACGCAATCCGAGGCGATGGATAGCCTGGGCGTGCTGCGCCTGGCGAGCCGCATCGATGAGCTGCGCCAGGAGGGCTACGACATCGAGACGAAGATGATCGCCGTGCTCAACCGTTACGGCGAGCGCTGCCGCATCGCGAGCTATGCGCTGTGGCAGGAAGCGGAAGAGGTATCGGCATGAGCGCCGATGGCGAACTTCTCGCGATGGCTGCGAAGGCCGCCGGCGAACCCTATACCCTTGCCAATTTCGCCGAGCCTGGCGAGTTCGAAGACGGCTGGGGGATGGTGGTGGACATGGCGAGCTTCTGGAACCCCCTCACCAATTACGGCGACACGCTGCGTCTCGCCGCGAAGATCGGCGGCCAGATCAGCATCGGGCGCGCGTACTGCCGCTGCCGCTGGATCAGCGAGCCGATCAGGCAAGGCGATGTCCTGGGGGCGTTGTGCCGTGCCGTCGTCCGCTCCGCTGCGGCAACCGGCCGGAGGCTGCCATGAGCGGCGCGATCAAGGCAGGCGATCTTGTGATGGTGGTGCGACCGACCATCTGCTGCGGCTACAGCGGGCACATCGGCCGGACTGGGACCGCTGAGATGCTGCCAGGTCATGTAGTCAGGGTAGCCTGCACAAATTGCGGACATCGCGATCTGTCGGTCGCAAGTTTTTTTGCCATCGGCCTCGTCGCATATCAGGCTTCCAGGCTGAAGAAGATCGACCCGCCATCCGAAGGCGACAGCCTGCCGACGCGGCGCGACATCGAGCAGCGAGCATGATCTCCGACATCAAGCCGGGCGACCTGGTGATGGTCGTGCTGCCAACCAGATGCTGCGCCACGCGCGACGCCTTCCGCGCCGGTGTGGCGGCGCGCATTGGTCTCGCGCGCGTCGAGGCGCTGGAGGCGGATTCCTTGGTAACAAAGTGGACGCGGGGAGACCTTGTTGAAATTAAGAAAAACTATCAGCGCAAGAAGCGCTATTTATTAAGGGAGTCCTGAACCATGGCAGGAGATTGGATCAAGATGAGGCTCGACCTGCAAACGCATCCGAAAATTGTCCGCATTTTGTCCGCAACTAAATCGGACAAATTTCGCGCAATCGGTGGACTGCATGCGGTGTGGTGCGTGTTCGACACGCATTCGGTGGACGGACGGCTGAACGGATACACGCCCGATGCCCTGGACCACATCATCGGCTGGGTGGGCTTCGCCAATGCCATGATCGCGGTCGGATGGTTAGTGGTCGCTGACCCGGAAACGCTGGTGCTGCCTGAGTTTGACGAGCATAACGGCGCATCCGGGAAGCGCCGCGCGGAGGATGCAAAGCGCAAACGAAGCGGACGTAAAGCGGATAAATGTCCGCAAAATGTCCATGAAATGTCCGAACCGGATGCGGACAAATTGTGGAGCAGAGAAGAGAAGAGAAGAGAAGATATACCTACTACTTCTATCGAAGTAGTAGGGGGCGCGCATCCGAAGCGCGGATCGCGCAAATGTCCGGCGTCGTTCACTGTGACCGACGAGCTGAAGTCCTGGGCCGCTGAAAACTGCCCAGGCGTGAACCTGGACGCCGAAACCGCGAAGCTGCGCGACCACACCTTCGGCGCCGCGCGCACCGACTGGCCCGGCACCTGGCGCAACTGGATGCGCAAGTCGTTCGAGTCGCCAGGCAGGCCGCGTGCCCGGCCGCCGGCCCCCGTCAGCTTCGAAGGCATCGACTACGGCCAGGGGGGCGCGCTGTGAACAAAGTATCAACGCTGATCCAGCAGGGCGGCCCGCAGCGGCGCCCCGACAATTGCGCCGCGCACGGCGCGTTCGAGAGCATCTGCTATTTCGCCGGCGCCTGGACGCGCTGCCCGGCCTGCACCGCCGAAGCGCAGCGCCGCGAGGAGGCGGCCGAGGCCCAGCGCAAGCTGGACCTACGCATCGCCGCGTGGGAGCGGCGCCTGGGCCATGCCGGCATTCCCGAGCGCTTCCGCGACCGCACGCTGGACACCTACCTGGCCGCCACGCCGGGCCAGCGCGCCGCGCTCGAATTCGCCCGCCACTACGCCGATGATTTCGACGCCGTCCTGGCGACCGGCAGGAGCGCCCTGTTTGTCGGCAAGTTCGGCACCGGCAAGACGCACATCGCGGTCGGCATCGCCCTGCAGATCATGCGGGCCAGGCGGACCGCGCTGTTCATCACCACGGTGCGCGCGCTCCGGCGCGTCAAGGACACATGGTCGAGGGACTCGAAAGAAACCGAGAGCCAGGCCATCGCGTCTCTGGTGTTCCCTGACCTCCTGATCCTCGATGAGGTGGGCGTGCAGTTCGGCAGCGAGGCCGAGAAGATCATCCTGTTCGATGTGCTCAACGAGCGCTACGAGAAGCGCAAGCCGACGCTGCTGCTGTCGAATCTGCCGACCACCGACGTGCGCGCATTCCTGGGTGAGCGGATTTATGACAGGCTGCGCGAGGATGGCGGCCAGTTCGTCGCGTTCGACTGGGAATCGCACCGGGGGAAACCATGAGCTATTCGCTGATCCGTGTCGGCAAGGTGTGGCACTACCGCTTCCAGGTCGCCGGCGAGCGCGTGCAGTGCAGCACCCGCGAGACGGCGCGCGGGCGCGCCGACGCGGTGGCGCAGAAAGCCTACGACGAGGCCCGGCTGTGGGCGCGCAGCGAGGAAGCGATCCCGACGCTGGACGAACTGGTCACGCAGTGGCTGCTGACGCACGAGAAGACCGCCAGCGCGGCGCACCTGAAATCCATCGAGACCTTCGGCCGCCTGCACACCTACCAGCTGGGCGGGTTGCTGGTCACGAAGATCACCACGGCCGAGGTCGAGGAGGCGCGCAGCCTGCACCTGGGGGCGCATTCCCGCGCCTCCGGCAATCACTGGCTCGCCGTCCTGAAACTGGTGGTCAACTGGGCGGTCGGCCGCCAGCTGCTGCCGCAGCTGCCGTGGAAGGTGAAGCTGCTTAAGGTGCAGAAGGCGCCGCGCACGACGCTGCCCACGGTGTCGGCCAAGGCCTGGTTCGCGGCCGTGGACCGCGCGGCCGCGCGCGCGCCGAACGTCGCGACCTGCGTGCGGCTGATGTTCGGGCTGGGCCTGCGCGAGCTGGAGGCCGCCGGCGCGCGCTGGGAGTGGATCGACTGGGAGCGCAAGACCTACACGCCCGGCAAGACCAAGGGGCGCGAGGCCGAGCCGGTACCGATGCCGGGCTGGCTGATGGAACACCTGGCGCCCAAGCGCAGGACGGAAGGTGTCATCGCGCCATCGCTGCGGCATGCCTCGGTCGGCCCCTACACGGCCGGCTACGCGCGCGCCGCCATGACCAAGGCCAACGAGGAATGCGGCCTGAAGGGCTTGACCCCGCACCGGCTGCGCGGCACCTTCGCCACGATGCTGTCGGAGGCCGGCGTGCCGATCCAGACCATCCAGAAGGTGATGCGGCACAAAGACCCGATGACGACGATGAAGTACCTGGAGGTCAACCTGGAGCTGGCCGCGCAGGCGCAACAGCGCATCGGCGCCATGGTCGGCTTCACGACCGAGCGCCCCGCGCAGGGGAACGACATGCAACACCCTGAAGGACTGGCGTAAAAGCAGCAAGAAGGTGGCGAGAAAGTGGCGAGCGGCGAGTAAGCGCGCCAATCGCAGCAAGGAACCCACGATTATTAATAATCATCACTGAAAAGGTAAAAATCATGATCTCTACCCCAACCCCTCCACCGGCCGATGAATTCGAAAAGTTTCTGGCTGCCAAGTTGGAAGATAAGGACAAGGCCATCATCGGCCAGCAAGTCGCCTCGTGGCGCAAGGAAATCGCTCGCCTGCAAGGCATGATCGCGGCTGTATCTCCACCTTCGGCAGCGGCATCAGACCTGCACGCCGCGATAATGGCGCTGCCATTCCGGAACCTGCATGCAGAAGACAGTTGCGGGTTGTACGCGCAAGGTTTCATGGTTGCGCGCCAATCTGCTGCTGTGCTCGCGCGGTTTCTCGCGTCGGAACAGTTCGACTTCCACGCTCACTTGGCGCGGCAGGCGGAGTTCTCGCTGAAGACCTTCGGCCAGGGCGCGCGCACCGCTGGTGTGTGCGATCACATCCGCAAGGAACTGCTGGAAATCGAAGCCGATCCGCTCGACCTGAAGGAATGGATCGACGTGGTCATTCTGGCGCTCGATGGCGCCTGGCGCTGTGGTGGATCGCCCGCGCAGATCATCGACGGCATTGTCGCCAAGCAGAGCAAGAACGAAGGCCGGAACTGGCCCGACTGGCGCACCGCCGATCCGGACAAGGCAATCGAGCATGACCGCTTTGGCGAAGCTGTCGCTGCTGAATCGGCCGCCATCGCTTTCGGATTCGCGCCTCAAGCAGTCAGCGCCCTGGACGATGCGGCACTGGTCGAAGAACTGCGCCAGCTGGCGGTAGCTTACCCTGTCGAAGTTTTCACCGAATTGACGCAATCCGAGCGCGAGCAGATGGGCAGCATGATCGACCGCGCCAGTGCCGCGATGGGCCGCCACTTCAGCACGATATTCACAAGGGCCGCTGACGCGATTTCTGCGCAACCATTGCCCGCCGCGCCGCTGCCACAGGAGCCGGCCGGCAGCCGTATGGAGATCACAATCAACGGCCGCCAATTGCGCGATGCGCTCGACGCGGCATGGCCTGACCGCGTTGACCCTGAACAGGGCGACACCGAGCTAACGCTGTTCGTTCGTAAGGAAGCCACGATAGACGGGTACGGCGACCCTATGCCGGCGGGCCTGTGGTTCTGCTGGTCGGACTATCCAGAGGAAGGTGTGTGCCAGCTTGACGCCGATGCGCCAGAGCCGGCGCGCGCCACCCTTGCACGCATAGCAGTGCCGAGCGAGCAATCCAAGGAAAGCGTCGGAAAAATAATCGTTGACCTTGGGGTTTTACGAGTTGGTCCTGAAGGCGGCGAAGTTGTCTTAAATTCCTCGGCGTTCGAAGAGATATGCGCCCGCCTCGCACGCACAGCAGCGCCGAGCGTGCCGGCCGTGTTCGTCAATCGCGGCGAGCAGATGGAAGACACCGCGCACCTGGATTGCCCACACTGCGGCGGCAGTGGACATAGGGATGACGCGGACACAGCGGCGAGCGAATGGCTGGCTATCCCGACTGACCTGTCGAGTGCAGCAATCGATGTTCTAGCCGAACGTCAGCGCCAGAAAGACGTGGAAGGTTGGACCACGGAGCACGACGACGAACACGCGACTGGCGCCATGGCCCGCGCGGCGGCGGTTTATGCGGTTGTTGGCTCATCGGACGGGCGCAACATCACCGACGACGGTAGCACGCCCAGCGTCATCGAGCGCCTTTGGCCATGGGATTGGTCGTGGTTCAAAGCGAATGGACGCCGCCGCAACCTGGTGAAATCTGGAGCACTGGTCCTCGCTGAAATCGAGCGCATCGACCGCGCCGCGAAAGGCGGTGCATGATGGCCAGCCAGACCGAAACAACGACGCAGGCCGCGCGCATTCGTCATCGCTGCACTTGGTGCTGGCAGTTCATCAACGCCGGCGAGCAGTACAAGAGTTATCGCTACTTCGACGGGGGCGATTCTGGCGTGGTGAAGATGCACCCAGAGTGCCACGAGGCCATGCAGGAAATGGCGAGCGAAGAGGGAGGCTTTCTCGAATGGACGCCGGGCATGGAGCGTCCAGCAGTAAATCAAGGAGGCCAGCCATGAGCACCGACATCTTGACCGGGAAAGGCCGCGAAGCCTTCATCCGCCTCAGCGCTGTGGTGGGTCTTACTGACGCTGCCAAGATTGTCGCTGACCTGCGCGCCGAACTCGCCCACCCTGCTGTGGTGAGCGAAGGGCAGGCGGTGGCATGGATAGCTCGCGGCACGCTGGACCGCATTGCCAATGAGCTGCACGGTAATAAGGAAATCCATGCAACACTGCGCCGGGCTGAGTTGATAAACGACAGCGACGTGCCGCTCTACACCAGCCCCGCTACACTGTGCGTTGATCATAAAATTCTTGGCCTTCTACGCGAGGCGCGCGCCACTCTTGAAATGTGGAAGGATGTTGCGCCCGCCGTCAGCTTGTGCACTGACATCGACAAGGCATTATCCCGCCCCGCTGCACCGGCACCAGAAGCGCCGACGCGGACTCAGCTATCGATGGACGTAGTCTTCGGGCTGGACGACAACGGCAAGCCGGTGCTGAACAATGCAGCGCCGACAGCCGCTCAAGCGCCAGAGGCGGAGCCGAGCGATATCACAGGCCCGCTGACGGATGAGCAGCGCGCGCATGCCAGGGCTTTGTACGCAAACTTCCACCACCTTGGCCCGTCTATGGATAACGCCGACCACATCATCCGCTACGCTGCGGTGAGTGGCTACGTGAATGGTAAAAAGGATTTCGGACCGCAGCCGCGCCGCCCAGCAAGCGACGAAGAAGTGCGGACGTGGGCTGAGCGGTACGACATCGAAAACAGGCTTGGTCATCAAGCACGTTCGGCATTTGAGGAGGCCGAAACACTGTTCATGACATTCGACGCCGCCACCACCCAGCCCAAGACCGCGCCAGTAGCGGAAGCGCCGACAGAGCCTACATGGGAGTCGATTCGCTTTCCTTGGGCCGCTTATCCTATCGGAACCAAAGCGCGCGAGAGTTGGGCGGCTGGCGGGTTCTGGATCAAGACAGAGCGCGGCTGGAAATGGCACCTCGGCGCGACGTTCCCGCGCCCCGGCGCTGCTGATGAAGTTCTCGCCGCCCCTGCTATCTTGCGCCACTTCGGCCTACCTGAGAACGATTGGGAGGCGCTGAGCCTGATTCAGGCTGCTCAGGCCTCGCCAGCAAAGCCCGACCTGTCGGGGCTGACGGCCGACGACATCGGCAAGATCGCCCAACGCCTCATCAATGAAAAGCCGGCCGGGGACAGCAGCGATGAAGAATTTCTCAACGGCCGCGCATACGGCATCGGATCGCTGCACGCTGAACTGCTGACGTGGATCGAGCGCGCCGTTATAACCGATGAGCCTGCTGCTGACAAGGGGGCGACATCGTGAGCATCGTCCACCGAAACTGTCGCCTCGCCTACGGTGCCACGCGCGCAGTTCTGTTGATCGGCGGTCTGGCGGTCAAGATTCCGCGCCCGACCGAATGGCGACTGTTCCTGCTCGGCCTGCTCGCCAACATGCAGGAGCGCCAGTTTGCACGGACTGGCTGGCCAGAGCTTTGCCCGGTGCTGTTCTCACTGCCAGGCGGCTGGCTGGTGGTTATGCCGCGCGCCAGCATCCTCACCGATGAGGAATGGGATCGGATCGCTTACGCGGACATCTACAGCTTCGCCAACCAGCAGGAATACGCCATCCCGGTAGAACTAAAAAGCGACTCGTTCGGATGGCTCAACGGCCGCCTCGTCGCGGTCGATTATGGAAACTAACCAAGGAACCCAATGACCACCCCTACATCCCCAATGGAAGCGAAGCTGAAGCCATGCCCGTTTTGCCAGCGCGACATGCGCATTAGCAGCAATCGCGACTGGCACCACCTGACCGGTGAGCACGACGACAACTGCCCATTTGAGCCAGACGAAGACACCATGTGCGTACCCGCCACCGACGAGATGCGCGGCTGGCTGGTTGCCGCCTGGAACCGCCGCGCTTCGATTGAACAACCGACCAGCGAGGCGATCCACATCGGATATTTCAGCACCGAACATAATCTGTTCTGGAAACTGGATCAGCTTTCACCAAAACATAAGATGGTCACCATCGGAATGCTCCTACATGCCTACGCCATGGCCGCTCCGCCAGCCGACCCGACCGATGCTCAAAAGATCGCTGTGCTGCGCGAAGGTCTGCACGAATTAGGCTGGTGCGCTGAGTTCGGCGCGCTGGCGAAAAAAGTGCTTGATGGGCCGGCAGTTCTCACAGACCACGAAATCGCCACCGAAGCCGAATCCCTGATGAAGCAAGGCATGGCAGCATTCGAAGCGGTCCATCCGAGTGCTCAGGTCGATAACCGAACGGCATTCGCCGAATTTGTAGCGCGGCATGGAATCGATAGCAAGGATTTCGGATTGGTCGCAACCGCGTTTCAAGCTGGTAGTGCCGCGCTCCAACAGCCGGGGCTGGCTGACAAGGATTCGAAAGATGCCGAGCGCTGGCGGACTGTCAAGGCGCTGAGCGCGATCTATGCTGGTTGGTGGCAGGTTCAGATTCGCCCCAGCAAGATAACCGCTACTCCTAGAGAGCTCGATGATCTATTCGAAATCGATGTCGATGCATTTATTGCCGCCGCCCCATCACCACAGGATAAGCCATGACCCGTCTGCACGCCCACCTGATCCACATCCTGCAAGACTTCGCCGAGCTACTATTCTGGCGTAAGGTCCGCAATCTTTGCCGGATCGCGCACGAGGAAGGATTCCAGCGCGGATTCAAGTACGGCGAGCAGGCCGAACGAGATAGTCAACTAGCAGAGAAGGGGAATGTATCGTGAGCTTCAAGATCAAAATCGATGACACCAATCTGAAGCAGCGGTTCAATGTCGCCAAGAGCATTGCCTACGGCACGGCGAATGCGATCAACGCTACTGCGAAAACCGTGCAGGCCGCAGAGCAGGAGAACGTGAAGAAAAAATTCCACGTCCGCAAACCCGATTTCATCCTGCGCCAAGCCGCGATCATCAAACCGTTCGCCAGCGTCAACCAGGGGCGGCCGTACGCTGAGATCAGCGTCGGCCAGAAGGACCGGCTGCTGCTATCCATGTTCGAGCGCGGAGGCGAGCGCCGGGCATTCATCGGCGCCAACCAGGCCGTCCCGATTACCGGCTCGCCCGCGCGCCCATCGGCCGATGCGTCCGTTCCGCAAAACATGCAAATCAAGAGCCTGAACATGACACCTGAGCTGCACGCATCGGTGAAAGCGCAGGCGAAAAGCATCAAGGGCAGCACGCGCTCCGAGACGGCGCGCCTGCGCAAGACGTTCAAGCACGCAAGTGCCAGCGGACAGCCATGGCAGGGCCGCGACCGGACCTATCTCATTCCCGGCGTCGGCGTGTTCCAGCGGACCGGGCCTGGCAAGCGTGACTCGACTCTTCTCTATCGGTTCAAGCCGGTCGTGCAGCTGAAGCCGACGCTGGGATTCGTGGGGATAGCATCGGATACTGGTCGGCGCCAATTGGCGCGGAACATCGAACTGGCCGTGATGAAAGAGCTGGTTGTGAAGTGGGCGAAATGACAATGGATAGGAGAAGTACATGACCATGAAACACGTGATCGATGGTTTGATGAAGGCGACGGAATCGAAAACCCATTCCGAGTTGGCGCGCGCCACCGGGCTGTCGGTGACTACCATTTCCCACCTCTCGCATGGGAAACAGCACGACGTGGCGTTCGGCACACTCGCTGAAGCGCAGAAGCGCTGCGGTGTCCCGATCACGCTGATCTACGCTTGGTATTTGCTGCCGGCCAATGCTTTGGCGAGCCGCCTTGCGTTGATGGGGATGGCCGCATGAAACGTGGTGACGCGATTAGAGGCGCTACAAGGAGTTCTGGCATCACGATGACGCGGCAGTGCATCTCTCGCGCGTTCGCGGCATGGCAGCCCGATGCGGCCCGCTGCCGGCGATTGAAAACGCATCGGGGCGCAAGGTACTCCCAGCCGATGGGGGCCTGCGGGTACCGGCGGC
>WNGN01000134.1_pt1 | contig 41175 bp, 34 predicted proteins | sample 5400561 | NCBI WGS metagenome assembly WNGN01 (sample SAMN13153379, study PRJNA577476) | soil metagenome | isolation source: 115 cm soil or saprolite under Garry oak tree replicate 2 | place: USA:California | collected 2016-06-15 | reverse complement strand
ACGTGGACGGAACTTTCTACGCCATTCACAACACCTGCCTGCATCGCGGCGGACCGCTCGGCGAAGGCGAGCTGAAGGGCAAGGTGGTCACCTGCCCCTGGCACGGCTGGCAATACGACGTGAGCACCGGCAAAGTCGCCCTCAATCCCGCCGTCGCCGTGGCCTGCTTCCCCGTAGAAGTTCGCGGCGAAGATATCTGGGTCGACTGCAGCTAGCCTGGAGGCCATAAGCGGCTTGCTCCGTTCCGCCGCCGGCAATCTCGTTCGAATCAAACCCCGCTTGGAAGTCCATTCGAATAATCCCTGTGAACTGAATCATTCGAATACTATCTATGAAATGAATATATCTTGCTAACCAGATGATAATATGCTATGCTCTCGTATGTTCTTCGGCGATCCATCCCATCAGTTCCGCCTGGCGCCACCTTCAGGTCCCTCGCGCCACGGAGCGGACCTTGAGCCCCTCACCGCTGTGCCAAACAAGTTGCTGAGGCTCTGGGCCCTTGTCGGGTGTAAAGTGCGGCCCGCTTTCGATAAACGCAGCACAATCAACACTTCCACAAATTCCGTCCACAACTCCTGCGGAATCAACACTTCCAATTTCTCTTGACTGAAAACTGTTAAGAATCAACACATACGAAAAAGGGGGTGGGGGAGGGTGCCGAAAATCTCGTCGCAGATTCGCTTCCCGCGACTATAATCGCGAGTGAAAAATGATCGGACATCTGCGCGGACAACTCGTAGACAAGCGGCCGAACCAGGTCCTGGTGGACGTAAACGGCGTCGGCTATCTCGTCGCCATTCCACTATCCACTTTCTATGCGCTCGGAGAACTGCACGAGGACGTTACGCTGCTTGTCCACACGCACCTGCGCGAAGATTCCATTGCCCTTTACGGCTTTCTCACTGCCCGCGAAAAGCACTTCTTCGAGCTGCTGATTTCCGCCTCCGGAGTCGGACCCGCGCTGGCGCTGAAAATTCTCTCGGGAATGAGCGTGGACGAATTGCTCCCGGCCATTCGCGGTGGCGATCTCGTCCGCCTCACGCGCATTCCCGGCGTGGGCCGCAAAACGGCCGAGCGCATTGTGGTCGAATTGCGCGATAAGCTTGCAGCCATGGAGCCGCCGCAGCCGGAGCGCGTCCCGGCAGCCGGCCGCACGCAACTCGAGTCCGACGTCGTTTCCGCGCTGCTCAATCTCGGCTATGATCGCCGCGCGGCGGAGAAAGCCTTGCAGGAGGTGTCCGCGAATGGCGGCAACGCCCGCGCCGGCGCGAACGCCATGCAGACTTTTGAGGCGCTGCTTCGCGCCACGCTGCAGCACCTGAGCGCGAGCCACCGAAAGGATGTGCTCGCGCGGTAAAAAACTGAGCCATCCGGCCACAGCGGCAGCGCCCTAGGGGTTGGGGGTTGAGTAACGCAATAATGAGGTTGTCGAGCGCGAAAAGGCGTCTTCGCCGCGAACGTCTACCAACAGGATGAGCTTCGCGGCGTTAAAGAAGTCATCACGGCGCTTTTCGCGCTTAACAAAGTCAACAAGAAATGACCGATACGCCCAAACGCATCGTTTCCGGGCGCGCGTTTGACGAAGACGCGCGACTCGATGCCAGCGTGCGCCCGAAGCGCATGGCGGATTTCATCGGCCAGGGGCGCGTCAAGGAAAATATCCTGATCGCCATCGAAGCGGCGCGCAGCCGGGGCGATTCGCTCGATCACGTTCTGCTCTACGGTCCTCCGGGCCTCGGGAAGACTTCGCTCGCGCAGATCATCGCCAACGAATTGGGCGTCACGATCAAAACCAGCTCCGGACCGCTGCTCGAGCGCAAGGGGGATCTGACGGCGATTCTCACTTCGATCGAAGTGCGCGAAGTTTTCTTCCTCGACGAAATTCATCGCCTGCTTCCCGCGATCGAGGAGATTCTTTATCCCGCCATGGAGGATTATCGAATCGATCTGGTGATCGGACAGGGCCCGGGCGCGCGCATTCATCCTTTTCAGTTGAACCGCTTCACGCTGGTGGGAGCAACGACGCGCGCCGGTCTGATCACCGCGCCGCTGCGTTCGCGCTTCGGCATCGTGCATCGGCTCGAATACTACCGGCCCGAGGACCTGGTGGAGATTTTGCGCCGTTCGGCGCAAATTCTCTCCATCACTCTCGACGCCGGCGGAGGCGAGGAAGTGGCGCGCCGCAGCCGCGGCACGCCGCGTGTTGCCAACCGCCTGTTGCGCCGCGTGCGGGACTTCGCCGAAGTCCGCGCGCAAGGCCGCGTCACTGCCGAAGTCGCCCGCGAGGCGCTGGACCGCCTCGGCGTGGATGAACACGGGCTCGACGAAGTGGACCGCAATTTGATGCTCACCATCATCCAGAAATTCTCCGGAGGTCCCGTGGGGCTCAATACCATCGCCGCTTCGCTCAGCGAGGAAGAGGACGCCATCGAAGAGATCTACGAGCCGTACTTGATGCAGATGGGCCTGCTCGACCGCACCCAGCGCGGCCGCATGGCCACGCCGCTGGCTTACAAACATTTTGGCCTGGAACCGCCGCGCGCGCAGCATGCCCTTTTCTGAGTCGTCCCGAATCATCGTGATGTGGAGCTGCCGTGACTTCCAGGACGATCTACATTTCACTGGGGTCGAACCTCGGAGATCGCGCCGCGATGCTCGCGCGCGCCGTGGACGCCCTGAATTCCGCGGGCATTCGCGTCGCGCGGCAATCTTCCCTCTATATCACCGAACCTGTCGGCGCGCCCGGCCAGGCCTGGTTTTTGAATGCGGCGGCGGAAGCGGAAACGTCGCTGCTGCCGGTGCAATTGCTGCACGCATTGCTGAAGATCGAACGGGCATTAGGCCGGCGGCGCATCACGCCCCATGGTCCGCGCACCATCGATCTGGACCTGCTATTTTACGGCTCGACGGTGATTCGCAGCAGAGAACTGGAGGTGCCTCATCCGCGGCTGACCGAGCGCCGATTTGTTCTGCTGCCGCTGGCGCAAATCGCGCCTGAATTTCGCCATCCCACGCTGCACAAGAGCGTCACCCAGCTTCTCGCTGAGACGCCGGACCGCAGTGAAGTGCGGCTCTGGCACGCGGACAAAACATAACGCCGCCGCTAACATCGTGAAGAGGTGCGTGCTGACGACCTAACCGTGGGTTCTACACAGGTGAGTTTCGGGCGAAATCAATCCACTGTGATGAGTTTCTTCTTCTTTTTCTGTGTCTCTTCGGTTTCCTGACGTTCGTATTCGGTGATCTCTTCCTCGGTCATCTGATAATCGTCGCGACTGGCAAACATGCCCGTATTGCGAGTCCCATCGCGCCCCGCATCACGGCCGCCCCGGCGCGATCTACGGCCGGAAGTCTGTCCTTCCTGCCGCACTTTACGAAGCGGAGCGCCGATCGCTTCTGCTTCCATCAGCAGATCGCTCACGCGTTCGAGGAGATCGTGAAACGTAAACGGCTTTACCACGTAGGACAGGTGCGACTGTTCGAGCAGCGGCGTGGCCTGAGCCGTGGCCGACTCAGGCACGAGAAACAGAACGCGCACGTGCGCCTTGGCCGCTTCGCCCTCAGGAGGTAGCGCCAGTTCCCTGAGCGTGTCGAAGAGAGCCCCGGTAACGCCGGTCATGGCTATGTTCGCGAGCACCAGGGTCCATTTCCCTGTGGCGAGCTGCTTAAAAGCATGGCTAGTCGAGGCCGCCCCCTCAACAAGCCAGCCTTCGGCTCCGAGTACCTGGCTCAAGGCAGCCTGGCTGGGGGCATCATCCTCGATAATCAGTATGCCGACGTTCCCCACTTTTCCCACCTTTTGCTCGAAGAAGGAGTATAGCCGCCGGAGGCCAAGAACGGCTCGACGTGGTTTGGGTCCCGCAGCGGATACGGTAATACCGCTTATGTCAGTGGAGAATCTAAAGCGAAAATAACTTGACAAGCGAATGAAAAGCGAATATAAAGAGGCAATCTGGCAGGCGTGCAATGGCCACTCTTCCAAATCTTCCTGTTTTTGCCGGCTCCGATAGGCCCACATCGAGCGCGAAGGAATCCTTACCTCTATTTCCCCCCGTCCCGTGCCACCGGGACATCGAGCGCCAGGCTCCGACGCCACCGGAGCGGGCCGCCGACCGAGTCGGCATTGCACGCCTCGCCGCTTCTTCTCCTCTGGCGGACAGCAAGCGGGGGGCGGAATATTTCCTCCTGCCCGCGCGCTCCATCCTGAATCGCTGCCATTCCGACCGCGTTCCCTTCACCTGGACGGTCAATCCTTACCGCGGCTGCGAATTTGGTTGCAAGTATTGCTACGCGCGCTACACGCACGAATATATGGAACTCGACGGCGGCGAATTCGAGCGCAAGATTTTTGTCAAAAAGGGCGCCGGTCAGATGGCGGCGCGGGAGCTGCGCTCGAACGCCATTCCCGGCGAGCAAATCGCCATCGGTACGGCGACCGATCCCTACCAGCCGGCCGAGCGCGACTTTGGCGCGACACGCGCCATACTCGAGGAGATGGCCGAACTCGAGGGGCTCAGCGTCTCGATCACCACGAAATCCGACCAGGTCCTTCGAGATTTGGAGATTTTGTTACGCATTCACGAGCGCTCGAAATTGAGCGTGAGCCTGTCGATAACGACACCGCGAAGGGGGCTCGCCAGGCTGCTCGAGCCGAGAGCGCCGCGGCCCGATCTGCGCATCGGCGCCGTTCGCGCACTGCGCCAAGCCGGAATCGCCGCGGGGATTCTGGTCATGCCCGTGCTGCCGGGTCTGACGGATCGCACCGCTGACTTGGAGGTCCTTGCGCGTGCGGCGCGCGATGCGGGAGCGTGCTGGTTTGCCGCCAATGTGCTTTTTCTCATGCCAGCTTCGCGCAAGCAATTCTTGCCATTTTTGGCGGAGAAATTTCCGCGACTCGCCCGGCAATATCAGGATTGGTACGCCAGATCGGGCTATGCGCCCGAATCTTACCGCGCTGAGATCGCCGCGCGATTCGCATCCTTGCGTCGCAAGTACGGCCTGGAGACGCGGCCGGAAGCGCCTGAGCGGACACACAAACAAGCGCGAGAACAGCTCGCACTCGCGCTTTAGCGCTTCGTGATTTTCAGGCGGCCGAAATTTTGCGCCAAACGCGAAAACAGGAAATCCTAGGGGGCAATGATGCGCGAGGTCTCGGGCTGCAGGTCACGCTCGGGAAACTGACCGCGCAGAAGTTGCAGATAGATTCGAGCGCGCGGGCGTCCATTCGTCCAGTTACGCGCGAGACGGGCCAGGAAAACGAGCGAATAAAATATCTCCGAGTCCTTAAGGCCTGAGAATCCCAGGCGCTCGCTTTCTTTTTTCTTATAGTCCTGGATGAAGGTCGCCATTGCGCCATAGAGCGCGGCAGCGGGCTGCACAGTGGGAGGCCTTTCGTAATAAATGCCGGAGACGAGAGTGCGATAAGTCTCGCCAAGCGCCTTGATGGCCACAAGAGCGTGCTCGTCGGTCAGGTCAGGATGATTGGCAGCGAACTGTGAAACGCTGAAAGCCAATCCGGAGAGAAACGGCTCGCGCTCGTAGATCAGGCTGGAAGAGAATTCCACGCCGGGAAACGGAATCTCGCTTTCGGCGAGCGGTTTACGGTGCTCTTGTTCGTAGCGATGCGCGGCAATCAGATAGGCGCAATCAGGCGGGCAATCGAGAGTGACCTCGCGTTCTCTGCCGCAACAGGGCGCACAGATTTTCTCGCCCTTTGCCAGGCAAAATCGCTCAGGCCGCCGTTTGACGCAAATCGAGCATGTGGGTCGCTCTGGCATTTTTTCGGGAACTTGCCACAATTCAGCGGAAGCGACAAGTATATCCGATGGAAATGATTTGAGCGTATGCGGAAAGGATGACCTAATGTTGCGAGGAGTTTAAACCCCGCATAAGAGAAGAGACGGATTACGGCACCAGTAGCAAGCCGAAGAGTAACAGGGGCTACTTGAGCGAATTTGGATCCGAGGTGTTCTTCGGAGAATGCCGATCCAGCAAGGAGACCATGTTTTGCGCCGCAGGAGGGATCGCTACCGTCCCCTTGCGAACGATATCGGTGGCGTTGATTTTCTTGTGGTAAACGCTCTCGTTGGCGTTATTGTCCGGGCGCAGAGTGGAGCCCTCGAGCGATATGCCTGCGAAAAGACCGCGCGCGCGCGAATAGGTGAGCATCTCAGCCCGCAGCGTCACGTCGGTCTCGGCTGCCGCATCGCGACCCTTGGGCCCCGCCGCCGCAGAGGCATCCGCACCAATCTTGACCTTGCTGGACAAGATGGCATCGGCGCCGCGCGGGTTCATCACCAGAATCACGAAATCGGTGGCTTGGCCGCCGAGCTGAAATCCGAAGCTGCCTCCTTCAAGAGCGATCATGGTGGGCGCTCCCCATTTGCCCGTGAAGTGTTCGCCGGAGCGGCAGGTCATGGCGCCGCGTCCGTAACCGATGCCGACTCCAAATGCGGCTTTGAGCACGGAAGGAATGACAATGACGCACTCGGCTTTATCCAACAGGTCCTGAGGAATATTGTCTGGGATACGGAGAATTTCGTCGAGGACCATGCCGCAATTCTCCAGCCGACCCGTTTCCTTATCGCCGGCCAGGGAAGCGATTGGCAAGGCGCTGAGAGCGAGGGCCAAAAACGCAGAAAATGCCTTCTTCATTACCGTCCTCCTGGGCTTGGCAGCACCATCATAAGGTTTTCTCTGCGCCGGACGCAATTGCGTGAGGCTGGAAACTTAAACACCGGAGTTATTGGAGTTAGACGTAGAGCGAAACCTGAGAGCCCGGTTCTGGCCGGATGGGAATGCAGGCCCTATAATCGCAGACAGCCAAGCCGAGCTTCACCGCACGAGGCAAAGCAGCGCAATGACCGATTTATCAACGCGCCGAGGGGCCTTCGTCAGCGCCGGAGTCGCGTATCTGCTTCTGATCTGTTTGCTTGCCCTTTGGGCGGCAACGGTGGATCCGCGGGTGGGCTTCGCGCAGGCGCATAACCCGCCGGCTGGCGCCGGAGTCCACGCAGCAGCCAGATCGAAACAACCGCGCAGGGATATCGCGCGATTCGGCGAGCGAGTGCAGGCCGCGCTCGCATCGACGGGTAACGACAAGGCATATTGGGGATTGGTGATTAGCGACGCGGAAACCGGCGAGGTACTTTTTTCGCTCAATGCCGGCCGCTATTTCATGCCGGCGTCAAATGCCAAGCTGTTTACCACGGCCATGGCGCTGGCTACGCTTGGCCCGGACTTTCATATCCGCACGACCATCGAGAGCGCCGCGGAACCCGATTCCGCCGGGCACCTGAAAGGAGATCTGGTGCTGGTCGGCCGGGGCGATGCGAATCTCTCCAACCGGGTGATTCCGTTTGTGGAGCACGCCGAGCATAACGGCCCGCCGGAAAAAGCGCTGGCGGATCTGGCGGATCAGGTGGTGGCAGCAGGCGTGAAGGAAATTTCCGGAGACGTTGTTGCGGATGACAGCTATTTCGCTCCGGAGCGATACCCGCCGGGCTGGGGCATTGACGACGCGGTATGGAGTTATGGCGCGGCCGTATCGGCGCTGGCGGTCAACGATAATTTCATTTCCGTCGATGTCCGTCCGGGCGCCACGATCGGAGCGCCGCTCGTATACAACGCGGCTCCCTGGCCGGGAATCTACGAAATGCGCAATGACACGCTGACCACCGCGGCGGGAACGGAACCGATGCTGCGCCTGGAGCGCGATCCCGATTCGCAAACCTTTCATCTGACCGGAACGCTTCCGCTGGATGCGCCCGCGCGACAACTGCAGCTCGCGGTTAGCCAGCCGGCCGAGAACGCGGCCGCAATTCTGAAGCAACTGCTCGAAGCACGAGGTGTGCGCATCGAAGGACGCAGCCGCGCGCGCCACGGCGATCGTAATGCCCCGCCGCAGACGGTCTCGACGATGCACGTGCTGGCGGAGCACAAGTCGCCAGCACTGCTGGAAGACGTGCGGCTCACGAATAAGCTGAGCATGAATTTGCACGCGGAATTATTACTGCGCGTGGCAGCCAGGGAAAAAGCCGGCGCCACGACCATGGATGACGCGCTGGCGTTCGCGACCCAGTTTCGCCAAAGCATTGGGATTGCTCCGGACGATGTGCAATTGACGGACGGGTCCGGACTTTCGCGGGGCGATCTGGTGACGCCGCAAAGCGTGGTGCAATTGCTGGCTTATGCGCTGCGACAGCCGTGGGGAGCTGATTTTGTGGCCACGCTGCCGGTGGCCGGGCAGGACGGCACGCTCGAGAATCGCATGCGCGGCACGGCGGCCGCCGGGCAGATTCATGCGAAGACCGGCTTGGTCGAGCATGTTGATTCGTTATCCGGCTACGCTACTTCACGCCGCGGCGCTCATCTCCTTTTCTCGATCTTTGGCAATAATACGGGAACGCACGGGCGCGATGCGGCCAACGTGGTGGATTCGATCTGCGTGGCCATGGTGGAAGAATTGGCCTCACGTGCGGAGAATCGCACGGCGCACTCGGCCAAAAACCGCGGTCCGGCACTCTCGAATCAAGCACAGAGACAAATCTCCCGGTAAAATAATTGCCTGCATGGGGTCGGGAAGCACCATCATTACTGTATTCGGCAGTTCGCGGCCACGCGCCGGCGAATCCGATTACGAAGAGGCGCGCCGGCTGGGCAGCGAGCTGGCCAGACGCGGCTTTCAGGTTTGTTCCGGCGGATATGCGGGAGTCATGGAGGCGGTCTCGCGCGGGGCCAAAGAGGCCGGCGGCGGTACCATGGCGATTACCTCGACATTTTTTCGCACGCGGGCCAACAACTGGGTGGATGAGGAACACGCCGCGAGCACCTGGCAAGAGCGGCTATTTGAGCTGATTCGTTTTGGAGAAGGCTACGTCGCGTGCAAGGGCGGCACAGGCACACTGGTGGAGCTGGCGGTGGTTTGGGAGATGTTGAACAAGGGCGTCATGGCGGGCAAGCCGTTTGTCACGCTGGGCGATTTTTGGGGGCCGATCATCGAGCGGGTGCGCGAAGTCGAGATCAATCACGGCTCGCGCTGGGGAGAGGCGAGGACGCGACTCGTGCATAGCGCGAAAAATCCTGCGGAAGCCGCAGATTACCTGGCCCAGGCGCTGGCCCTCAAGCGATAAGAACGATGGGACGCCGCGCCGAAGAGATTCTGGAGTTCGGCCGCCTGCGCGAGCTGCTGTGGGCGCGTACCACTTCGGCGCCGGGACGCCGCGCCGTCGAGGCCCTCGGATTTCGCACCGAGCGCCGCGAATTGGAGCGGGAGTTTTCCGCGATCGCAGAAGCGATCGGTTATCTGCGCTCGGGCGAAGAACTCGGCTTCGGCGCTTTGGCGGACCCGGAGGCGTGGCTCGAGCGCCTGGCGCTGCCGGGCGTGATGCTCGCGCCGGCGGAGTTGCTCGATGCCGCGTCGCTGATCGATACCGTAACCTCGCTACGCGAAATCTTTCGCGACGCCTCCGCAAAATTCCCGCTGCTCACCGAGCGCGCCCGCTCGCTCGCAGATTTGCGCTTCCTTGCGGCTGCCATCCGCCGGGCCATTCTCCCCAACGCGGAAATCAGCGACGATGCCTCGCCGGCGCTGCGGCGCGTGCGCGGGGGAATCGCACGCACGCGCGAAAATCTGCAGAAGACGCTCGAGCGCATTCTGCGCGCTCGCGGCAGCGAGAGCGGCGATGATTACGTCACCCAGCGCAACGACCGTTACGTGATCCCGGTTCGTGCCTCGGAGCGGCGGAGCCTCCAAGGCGTAGTCCATGCCGCCAGCGCTACGGGCCAGACCGTTTTCGTCGAACCGCTCGAGACCATCGAGATCAACAATCGTCTGGTGCAGCTTAGAGAGGAGGAAGCGGCAGAGGTCGCGCGCATTCTGGAAGAGCTTACCGCGAAGGCCGTGGCGGAGCGCGGTCCGCTTGCTCAGGCGGCGGCGGCCATTGCGGAAATGGATGCGCTTTTTGCCCGGGCTCGATTCGCGCGCGAATACGACGCTTGTATTCCTGAATTCAGCGATGAGGTCGTGATCGCGCTCGATGGGGCCCGGCATCCCGTGCTCGAAAGCACGCTGCGGCCGCAAGGACGTCCGGTGGTGCCTCTCAGTTTGTCGCTCGGGAAGGACGACACTGTGTTGGTCATCAGCGGACCCAACACGGGCGGCAAGACGGTGGCATTGAAAACCGTGGGCCTCGCGGTGCTGGCGGCGCAATCGGGGATTCCGGTGGCGGCACAGGCGGCGCGCATGGGGATCTTTGATCGCGTGCTGGCGGACATCGGCGATGAACAATCCATCGCCGCGGACCTCTCGACATTTTCAGCGCACATGCTGAATCTGAAGTCGATTCTGGGAGCGCTCACGAGGCGTTCCCTGGTGCTGCTGGATGAAATGGGCACAGGCACCGCGCCCGAAGAGGGCGCGGCGCTGGCGGTGGCGCTGCTGGAAGAATTTCGCACGAGAGGCTGCCTGGTCTTGGCGACGACGCATCACGACCGGCTGAAGTCTTATGCTTCGACGACCGCCGGCGTGCTGAATGCCGCAGTGGAGTTCGATGAGGAGCGCTTAACCCCTACTTACCGGCTGCGCGTCGGCGTGCCGGGCGGATCGAGCGGCATCACCATCGCGCAGAGGCTGGGCCTGCCGGAAAATATTGTCGCGCGGGCACAGGAGCTCATGACTCCTGAGGCGCGCGAGGCGGCCGGTCTGATCGCCTATTTGCATCGCAGCCGCGATGTTCTCGAGCAGATGCAGCGCGATTTAGCCGAGCAGGCGCGACAGTTGGAAACAGAACGCCGCGAACTGCGCGAAGAATGGATCGCGCGGCAACGCGGGCGGATTGCGGAGCTGGAGCAGAAATTCGCCGCTGCGCTCGAGGAGCACGAGCGGCAGATGGCGCGGGCCATCGAGGCGGTAAAGGATCGGGAGCTGCGAGCGCAGCTGGAGAAGCAGTCGAGGCGAAAATTATCGCAGGCGCGAACGGAGGCGCGCAGCGAAGCGGATGCGGCCGTGGTCGCGCATCTCTCGGAATCGCAGGCGGACCTGGGCATCGCCGCCGATACCGCGCGTCCGCCTTCGCCCGAGGAACTCGTTGCGGGCATTCGCGTGCGCGTGCGAGGGCTGCCGTCGGCTGTCTTGCTGCGGCGGCGAGACGGCGCGAGCGCGGAGATCGAAGCGGGCCCCTTGCGGATGAAAGTGCCCTTATCGGAGATTACCGGAATAGTCGGCGAACCGGACGCCCAGCGCACCACAGGCGCGCGCTCCGGCGAAAGTGCTCGGGCGAAACTGCCGAGCGAATCACGCAGTGGCGTCACAGTGCATATGGCTCCCGCAGATCGCGAAACCAGCACCGCGGGCGATGAGATCAACGTGATTGGCTGCACGGTCGAAGAGGCCGCGCGGCGGGTGGACAAATTCATCGATGGCGCCGCGCTGGCCGGCAAGCCTCAGGTGCGCGTCATTCACGGCCACGGCACCGGCGCATTGCGGCGCGGCTTGGCGGAATTCCTTTCGACGCATCCGCTGGTCGAAAGCCTTCATGCCGAGGCGCAGGAGCGCGGCGGGACGGCAGTGACGGTGGTGGAGTTGCGAGGCTGATTTAGGCGGCGCGGCTCTGTTTTAGAATAACGAAGACGAAAGCGACAGGATGGCGGAAGCGGGTTCACTTGCCGATCGCGTCAAGCAGCAGGCGGATATCGTCCGCGTGGTGGGCGAATATGTGCGCCTGAAGAAAAACGGGCAAAACTTCACGGGACTCTGCCCATTTCATTCCGAAAAAACGCCGTCGTTTGCCGTGCATCCGGTGAAGCAGATCTATCACTGTTTCGGCTGCGGCGTGGGCGGAGACGTCTTCAAATTTGTCATGGAGATGGACAAGTGCGATTTTATGGAGGCGGTGCGCACGGTCGCAGATAAGTGCGGCATCGCTCTTCCCAAATCACGGGAACTCTCGGCGGACGAGCGGCGCGAACAGCAGCAGCGGACCGCGCTCGTTGAGTTGCATCGCGAGGCAGCGGCATTTTTTGCGCGGCAGCTGGAAAGCACTCCGGAAGGGAAAGCGGCGCGGGGCTACCTCGCGGATCGCGGTTTGGACGCCGAAGCGATTGCGCGCTTTGAATTGGGCTACGCGCCTTCGGGCGGCGATGCGCTCCTGCGGCACCTCAAGACAAAATATCCCGAGAAGCTTGTGGAGCTGGCCGGACTCGCAGCGCGTGATCCGGGCGGGCGTGTGCACGATCGTTTTCGCCGGCGCATTATCTTCCCGATCTCCAATGAATCCGGCAAAGTGGTCGCTTTCGGCGGGCGCGCCCTGGGGGACGATCTGCCCAAGTATTTGAACTCGCCGGAGACGCCGATCTACATCAAGAGCAGCGTGCTTTATCACCTGGATCGTGCCAAGGAATCCATTCGCACGGCAGATGCGGCGATTCTCGTCGAGGGTTACATGGATACGATCGCGGTGGCGCGGGCGGGGATCCGCAACGTCGTGGCGAGCTGCGGTACGAGCCTCACGGAAACGCAGGTGAAGCTGCTCAGCCGCTTCACGCGCCGCATTATTGTGAACTACGATCCCGACGCGGCGGGCCAGGCGGCCACCGAACGTTCGCTTTCGATTTTGCTGGAGCACAATTGCGAGGTGCGCGTTCTGGCGCTGCCCGGAGGCAAGGATCCCGATACGTTTATCCGCAGCGAAGGCGCGGCCGGGTATCGCACACTGCTCGAAGGCGCACCCGCGTATCTAGACTATCTGATCGGCCGAGCGCGCCAGCTCGGTCTTGCGAACGCCGAGCAGAAGCTTCGGGCGATGAATTTTCTCATGCCTTTCGTGAGGCGAATTCCGAACGCCTTGTTGCGCTCGGAATGGGCCTCGCGTATTGCGCAGCAGTTACGGGTGGACGAACCGGTATTGCGGGAGGCCCTGAGGCGAGCCGCGGCGGAACGCCACAGTGAGATCCAGACGCAGCCGGCGCTCGCGGGCAGAGCGGCCAGGCCCGCGGAGCGTCGCTTGGTGCAGATGCTGCTGGAAGGGAATGATTTTCGCGAGCGGTTGGGCGAAGAAATCCGTGCCCATCAACTTCATCTGGGATTGGAGACGGAGAGAATTCTTGGCGTGCTGCTGGAGGCTTGCTCCGGAGGCGCGCCGCCGGACGCGACCAGCGTCGCGCCGAAACTCGAGGAATACGACCGGCGGCTGCTGTTCGAAATCGCGTTCGAGAGCGCGGCCCAAGCGAGTTGGGAAGAGGCGGAGAGTTGCCTCGAGGTGCTGCGGCGGCGTAAATCCGAGGAAGAGTTGGCTGCCGTGCAGCGGCAGATCGAAGCGTGCGCGGGATCAAGGTCTGGGGAGGATGCGGAGGAATTGCGCGCGTTGCAGGCGCGGAAATTAGAATTGCGGCGGCGCCTGGCGAGCACGGCGCCGTGACGGGAATGCGCCGGCGGATCGCCTTACAGCTTTACGCAATGGCGGCAGTTGACGCCGCGATTTGGGGTGTGTAACGTGATACGGTTTAACGGGTAACGGGTAAGGTACGTCGTGCATCAAAATGGCGTGTCCGGTGCAGGCTCCTCGAAACCGGGAAACGGGCGGCAGAAGCAAGAAAGCGTGTGTTTTACCTCACAAGCGAGCATCCAACATTTGTCTTTACTTTCATGGAACTTGAGTGCGCCCCTGGCGCTAACGGACGGTCCTAAACCTGACGTTTTGCCGCCGCAGGGAGGAATCTCTTGGCTCTGGCCTTAGAAGAAAAATACGATCAGGTACGCCAGCTCATCAATATGGGCAAGGAGCGCGGCTACCTGCTGTACGACGAAGTCAACGATATCCTGCCTGCAGAAGTTCACTCTTCGGAAGAAATTGACGATCTGCTCTCCACCTTTGAGCGATACGGTATCGATATCTACGAAGATGTGGCCGCGGCCAAAGCCGCGCGCGCGGCCTTAGAGGTCGCCGAGCCGATCGAAGGGGAAATCAAAGAGGAAGCCGCCGGGGGCGAAGAGGTCGAACTCGATCTGACACCCGGACTCCTGGAAAAAACCAACGACCCGGTGCGCATGTACCTCCGGGAGATGGGCACGGTTCCGCTGCTGACGCGCGAAGGCGAAGTGGCCATTGCCAAGCGCATCGAGCGAGGGCAGCTTCTTGTTCTGAAGACCATCACGCGCTCGCCGATCGTCATCAAGGAACTGATTGCCATCGCCGATGATCTGCGCAACGGCACGCGCTCGATCAAGGAAATTGTCCAGTTTGACGACGAGGAACTGACCGAAGAGAAGATTGAGAATAAGACGCGGCAAACGCTCAAGATTCTCGACAAGATCGCCAGCCTCTACGATCTGGCGCTGAAACAAGCGGCCAAGCTGGAGCGAATTCCCAAGGCCAAGAAGCGTTCCTATCTGCACGGGCGATACGCCATCTCACGCACGCGCGTCGAGATGTCCCAACTGGCGCGCTCGATCGAATTCAATCCTTTCGAGCGCAAACGCTTGATCGACAAAATGCGGCACACCGTGGAGCGGCTGCAGTCGCTCGAGCGCGAAGCAGGCAAGCTGGAGCGGCGGGCCGACGTCTCCAAAGGGGATACGGCGGCCGAAGCGCGGCGGGAACTGCGGACGCGCCGGACCGAGCTGAAAGAGATTTCCGAGGCCAGCGAAGTCGGACTTACCGAACTCAAGCGCACGCTTCAGATAATCGTTCGCGGCGAAATGGAGGCCGAGCAGGCCAAGAAGGAGCTCATCGAGGCCAACCTCCGGCTGGTCGTCTCCATCGCCAAGAAATACACCAACCGCGGCTTGCAATTCCTGGATTTGATCCAGGAAGGCAACATCGGCTTGATGAAGGCGGTAGATAAATTCGAGTGGCGCCGCGGCTATAAGTTCTCCACCTACGCCACGTGGTGGATTCGCCAGGCCATCACGCGCGCCATCGCCGACCAGGCGCGCACGATCCGCATTCCCGTGCACATGATCGAGACCATCAATAAGCTCATCCGCACGCAGCGGCAACTGGTGCAGGAGCTTGGCCGCGAACCCACCTCGGAAGAGATTGCCAAGCGCATGGACATTCCCGTCGCCAAAGTGCGCAAGATTCTGAAGATCGCACAGGAGCCCATCTCGCTCGAGACTCCCATCGGAGAAGAGGAAGATTCGCATCTGGGCGATTTCATCGAAGATAAGGCTGTGGTTTCGCCCTCCGATGCGGTGATCAATCTGAATCTGAAGGAACAGACTGCGTCGGTCCTGAAGACGCTCACGCCGCGCGAAGAGAAAGTAATCAAGATGCGCTTCGGCCTCGACGACGGCTCCGAACACACCTTGGAGGAAGTCGGGCAGTCGTTCGCCGTCACCCGCGAACGCATCCGCCAGATCGAAGCCAAGGCCTTGCGCAAGCTGCGTCATCCTTCGCGCTCGCGGAAGTTGCGGGCGTTTCTGGAAGGCTCTTCGCGGGAATACCTCTAGTTCTCTGAAAAATCTCCGTCATAGCAAGTCAAGCGGCGCTGGGTTCGGTCGCCGGAACTGCGCTCAATGTCCGTACGCGTAATGCAGCGACAAGCGCCGCTCCGTAAATCGCGCCGAGAAGAAGAAAGGCAACTTGCAGACTGGAGTGCTCGGCCAGCCAGCCCAGCATGAAACTCATCACGACTTGCAGGACGGTAGCCATAAATGCAAACGCGGACTGCGTGCGGCCCATCAATCGATTGGGCACCGAAGCCAGAATTGACGATTGGGTGAGCACTGCGCCAATGGCGCGGCATGCGCCGAAAATTGCGTTCATCAGGATGGCCACCCCCAGAAAACCCGCATAAGGGAAGATTGCGTGCCCCAGCGCGAGCAGGAATAAAGCGGTGAGGAGCACTTGAAAGGGGCGCCGCCGCGAGAGCGGAGCAGCCGCAAATCCACCGATCACCGCGCCCAATGCCCAGCCCGATTCAATGAAGCCGTAACCGCGCGCTCCCACGTGCAGCAGATTATTCGCCAGCGCCACGACGAGTACATTGGCGCTGATTACGCCCGCCATCATGCACGCATAAGTCAGCCCGAGAGCGAGCACGGCGGGCTGGGTGCGAAGGTAGTTTAATCCTTCGTGAAGGTCAGCCAGGACACCCGGCTCGCGCGCGGCATGGCGCGCGCCAAAATCGGCGCTGCTGAAAAGAGCCGGCGAGGGCGCAACCTGGGGCGGAAAATACCCCCGCCGCAACAAATAAAGACAGAGTGCCGATAAGACATATGTTGCGGCGTCGATCGCCAGAATCCCGGCCAGGCCGGTGCGTTCATAGACGAAGCCCACCAAGCCGCCGGCCGCCAGCATTCCGCCCTGCACCGCAATCAGAACAGCGGAATTGGCGCTGACCAGTTGCGTGGCAGGAATCACTTCCTGCAGCAAAGCGAGGCTGGAGGACCAATAGATTGCGAATCCCACGCCGAGGAGCAAAACCATGCCGTAGAGTTGCCAGAGGTCGAGCCTGGCTCGCCAAGCCAGCAGAGCGGCGGAGGCCACAATCGCCGCGCGCCCCAGATCCAGGATGATGGAAACGTAACGGCGATCCACGCGATCGGTGAGGACGCCCCCCAGCGGAGGAACGAGCAACCGAGGCAGCGTCAGCAAAATCACCGTGAAGCTGACTTGGACGGTCGAATGGGTTTTGGCCAAAACATAAACTGTGACGCCGGCGAAATTCATGCCTGTACCGAATAGAGACACGAACATGGCGGTGAAGAAGAACGGGAAGCCCCGATTGGAGAACAGCGCTTGCCAGTGAGGTCTTGGGGGCGAAGGGGAAGTCATCCGGTACCTGTAAGCTCGCGATGCGAGCATCACGACATTATAAGGAAAAACGAAAGGACCGAGGGTGAGTGGAGCGCCGTGTTATCAGCCTTAGTACATGGTGCCGACGCCGGTGATGGCAAGGCCGGCTGTCTTGAACCTGCACCGCCTTCGGAACGAGCCGGAGGGGCTGTTAGACTGCGGATATGACGCTTCAGTTTGAAGTCGTGAAGGTTGATCCTTCGGGCGGCCGCCTAGGGCGGTTGACGACCCCGCACGGGACGATTGAAACGCCCGCGTTCATGCCCGTGGGCACGGCCGGCACCGTGAAGGCCATGACCCAAGAAGCGCTGGAAGAATTGCACGTCACCTTGCTGCTTGCGAATACCTACCATCTCTATTTGCGCCCGGGGCACGAGCTGATTCGCCGCATGGGCGGGTTGCACCGGTTCATGGCGTGGCAGGGCGGGATTTTGACCGATTCGGGAGGCTATCAGGTATTCAGCCTCGCAGACTTGCGAAAAATCAGCGATGAAGGCGTCCGCTTCCGCTCTCATCTCGATGGCACCGAGCACATGCTTACGCCGGAGAAAGCCATCGAAGTGCAACGCGCGCTCGGCTCGGATATCGGCATGGCGCTCGACGAGTGCATCGAGTATCCGGGCACGCGCGAGCGTGCCGCTTCCGCGGCCGGGCGCACGCTGGCGTGGGCGAGACGATCGAAAAAAGAGATCGAGACGCGGGCGCCGAGCGATACGAATCCGCAGCAGGTTTTCTTTGCGATTGTGCAGGGCGGGACATTCCAAGACCTGCGCCGTGAAAACGCGGCGGAACTCGTCGCGCTCGATTTTCCCGGTTATGCCATCGGCGGGTTGGCGGTAGGCGAGCCTCACGAACTCTCCTGCGAGATCGCCGGGGAGACGGCCGCCTGCTTGCCGCCGGACCGGCCGCGATATTTGATGGGCGTGGGCAAACCCGAACAGCTTCTGGATTACGTTCGCTGCGGCATCGACATGATGGATTGCGTGCTGCCGACGCGCAACGCGCGAAACGGCTATCTCTACACGCGCCGGGGGCCGCTGCATATCAAGAATGCCGAATTCATCGACGATCCGCGCCCGATCGACGAAACCTGCGCCTGCGTGGTTTGCCGCCGCTATTCGCGCGCTTATCTCTGTCATCTGTTTCGGGCCAATGAAATTCTCGGCGCCATCCTGAACACCCACCACAACCTTTACTTTTTCCTTGACATCATGAAGGCAATCCGTGAGGCTATCGCATTTGGGAACCTCTCACGGTTCTCGTCTGAGCTTCAGGCGCGTCTGGAAGCGGGTCATCCATAGTGGAGTAGCGGTCCTCTCGTTCCATGAAGTTTCGCGCGCAAGAGCGGAAAGGCCTTTGGTCCTGCCGCCGGGAAAATAGCGGCAGGATTTCCTTTCTGTGGTTGATCCTGTAATAATTAAGGAAATTACCGGGAGCGGAAGCAAGCAATGACGTTCAATGGCGCGGCCTCGGCAATTCTCTTCGCCGCCCAAAATCCAGCAGGAAACGGCCTGATCGCTTTTTTGCCTCTGGCGATCATTATGGTAATTTTCTATGTGCTGCTGATCCTCCCCGCGCAGCGGCGGCAGAAGAAGACACAGGCCATGTTGAGTGAACTCAAAACCGGGGATAAGGTGGTGACCACCGGCGGCTTGTACGGAACGATCGTGGCGTTAGACGGTGATGCGGTACAACTGCGCATCGCCGACCAGGTGAAAGTGAGAGTGGCCCGCTCCGCGGTGGCGGGGATTCAGGCGGAAGGTAAGGAAGCTTAGGCGACTAGTGCCGTTCCAACTATTTGGGCCAAGTGCTTCGCCCTGACGACGCAAAAGTTCAACAAGGTCGCGGACAGGCATTCTTTGGCGAGACAAGTTGGAACGGCACTAGGGAGCGAGAACAGCTGGAATTCTCCGGTTGTTCGCGCGGACGAAAAGAAACAATGGATTCCAATCTCAGATGGAAAGCAATCTTCATTACGCTCGTCATTTTGTTATGCATTTTTGGGTTAGTGGGATTGCCCGCGTTTCCCACCTCACTGGCACAGCTTCGCGATAATTTCGGCAAGCGGATCAAGCTCGGCTTAGACCTGCAGGGCGGTACCCATCTGATTTTGCAGGTGCAGGTGAACGAAGCCGTCAGCCTGCAAACCGATCAAACCATCGACCACCTGAGCACTCAGCTTCGCGATAAGAACATCCGCTACGATGACCTGCGCAAGGCAGGCGATACACAGATCCTGGTTCACAATCTCGCGCCCGACTCGACTGCGGCCTTCCGCGACCTGGTGAGTTCCAATTTCGGGGAATGGGATCTGGCGCCGGCCCCCGGCGAGCAATCCGGCTACCTGCTCACGTTGAAGCCTTCGACTGTGGGCGCCATTCAGGCGCAGACCATGTCCCAATCCGAAGACACCATCCGGCGGCGCATCGATGCACTGGGCTTGACGGAGCCGGTCGTCGCGCCATACGGGCAGGGCGTTAACGAAATGATTGTGGAATTGCCCGGCGAGGGCGACCCGAATCGCGCCAAGTCCGTCATTCAAGCGGGCGGGCAGCTCGAGTTGCGCAGGGTGCAGGATGCCACCCCGTATCCTTCGGAGGCGGCGGTTATGGCCGCGCATGGCGGCGTTTTGCCGCCCGCCACGGAACTGCTGCCGTCAAAGACGGTTGACGCCTCGGGCCAAGGAAGCTGGTATCTGGTGGACCGCTCACCAATCATCACGGGCCGCGACCTGCGCAACGCCTCGGCGATACCCAGCACGGATAATCCGGGATCTTACGAGGTGAATTTCACGCTCTCGACGGATGCCGCGCGCCGGTTCGGTCCTTTCACTGAGCAGAACGTCGGCCGCCCGATGGCCATCGTTTTGGACCGCAAGGTGGAATCGGCGCCCGTGATTCAGAGCCGCATTGAAGACTCCGGACGTATTACCGGCCGCTTCGGCCAGCAGGAGGCCAATGATTTGGCCCTGGTGCTGCGCGCCGGAGCGCTTCCCGCATCGATTCGATATTTAGAGGAACGCACTGTGGGACCGTCTCTCGGAGCGGATTCGATCCGCCATGGAGTGCAGGCTTCGATTATCAGCCTTCTGGTGGTGCTCATCTTTATGGTGTTCTATTACCGGATTTCCGGCGTGAATGCGGTCATCGCGCTGCTGCTGAACCTGGTGATTCTGCTGGCGGCGCTGGCCTATTTCGGCGCGGTGCTTACGTTGCCGGGGATTGCCGGCGTAATTCTGACCATCGGCATGGGCGTCGATTCCAACGTGCTGATCTTCGAACGCATCCGAGAGGAATTGCGCGCCGGGAAGGCTGCGGCGTCGGCGGTGGATCTGGGTTTCAAGCGGGCGTTTCTGACCATCATCGATACGCACGTAACCACCGTGGTTTCGGCCTTTTTCCTGTTCGTATTCGGGACCGGTCCGGTGCGGGGCTTTGCCATTACGCTGACCATCGGCTTGATCGCGAACCTGTTTACTGCGGTCTATGTATCGCGCGTGATTTTTGAGTGGCACCTGACGAAACTGCAGCGCCAGGCGGCCCTGAGTATCTAAAGCCGTTTTCGGGCACTAACTCGGCCCGCGCGGTGTCTAATTGAAGGGACCAAATTCGGGATGGAGTTTTTTCATCACGACGTCAATTTGGATTGGATGGGCAAGACGAAGTATTTCGTCGGCCTGTCTTTGACGCTGCTCCTCATCGGCGCGGCGTCATGGATTCACAAGGGCAGCCTGGATTACGGGATTGATTTCAAAGGCGGAACCCTGGTCTATGTGCGATTCGCCAGCACACCCCCAGTGGACAAATTGCGGCAAGGACTGGTGCAGCAGGGGCTGGGTGATAGCGTGATCCAGCAGATCTCCGATATTGCCACTCCCAACGCCAATGAGGTGGTCATCTATCTACCGCAGCGCGGACAAGGTAACGAAGCGCTTGATGCAGGCAAAGGCGCCATCCTCAACGCTCTGCACGCAACTCTGGGTTCCGGCGAAGCAGGCAAGCAGGACTTTGATGATTCCTCGCCAGAAACAATCGCTGAAGTCCTAACCCGCAAAGATCCGCTTTCTCTGGGTACCGCGGGCGCCACGCGGTATCAGCAATTGGCGAAGCAGTTGACCGATTACCGCGACCGGCAGGCCCGAGGAGTGGTCTCGAATCTCGATAATCTTCGAGAAGCCGGCGCGACGCCGCCGGTTCTTTCTGCTCTTCGCGATTCGTTCTATGCCGGCCCCTTCGCAGTCGTGAATGTGGAGATCGTGGGGCCTAAGGTCGGTGCCGATCTGCGCCGCCAGGCCGTCTTTGTCACCCTTTACGCGCTGGCGGGAATGCTAGTTTATATTGCACTTCGGTTCGAATTGGTGTACGGTGCCGCGGCTGTTCTAGCCGTCTTCCATGATGTACTTATTACGTTAGGATTGTTTTCGCTTTTACATTTTGAGATTTCTTTGACCGTGATTGCGGCGCTTCTAACGCTCGTGGGTTACTCGATGAATGACACCATCGTCATTTTTGACCGCATCCGGGAGAACCTGCGGCTGATGCGCCGTGAGCCGTTCAAGACGATCGTCAATCGCTCCATCAATCAAACGCTATCAAGGACGATATTAACGAGCGGTCTCACCTTCCTGACAGTTCTGGTACTTTTCTTAATGGGCGGTCAGGTGCTTCGCAGTTTTTCATTTGCACTGGTCGTTGGAATTTTGGTAGGAACGTATTCAAGTTTCGGCATTGCTGCTCCACTGGTGGTCGCCTGGAACCACTGGAAAGGTCAGGGCGCAGTGCCTGTTTCCGGGACAACAGCCGGTTCAAGAACTCGAACAGGAGAGGCGCAGGGCCGCTTGGCTCCGGCCGGCAGGAGGTAATATGTTTGACGAACTTGTTGAATCGAGCGTAGTAAGAAGAAAGACGAATACCGGATGGGCGATGATTCTCTCCACAGTTTTTCAGGTCTCCGTGCTGCTCGTCCTGATTTTGATCCCTCTGATCTATACCCAGGCTTTGCCGAAGGCGATGATGGCGACGCTGCTGATTGCGCCGCCGCCTCCGCCGCCTCCGCCGCCTCCTCCGGCCGAGGCTCCGAAGATCATCAAGCCGGTGGCTCGGCTCATCCAGCAAGGAAAGTTGGTGCAGCCGCGAGCGATTCCGAAACAGGTTGCGGTCTTTAAAGAAGCCGAGTTGCCTCCGGAGGCGCCGATCACCGGTGGTGGCGTGCTGGGTGGCGTGGATCAGGGCTTGCTCGGCGGACTGGGCGCAGGACCTGCAGTCGCAGCCCCGCCTCCTCCAAAGCAGACGCGGATTAAGCTCGGCGGACAGGTTGTAGCCGCGAAACTTCTGGCCCAACCACAGCCAGTTTACCCGCCGCTGGCGCGGCAGGCCCGCATTCAGGGCAACGTGGTTCTCCACGCGATCATCGATAAGGATGGGCGTGTGGGCGAATTGCAGGTCATTTCAGGCCACCCGCTTCTGGTTCAATCGGCGCTGGATGCCGTGAAGAACTGGCGCTATCAGCCGACCCAACTGAATGGAGAGCCAGTGGAAGTGGACACGACCATCACCGTCTCGTTTGTCCTCGGTGGCTAATCGTTAGGTGGGTAGAAGTAGGCCCCCGAAAAGGTATCCGGCCGGGGTCGGCTCGTGAGAAGACTCCGGCCGAAAGTGTGCGAATGAAAAAGGAGCAAACCGTATGGTTGCGAACGTAGCTGCATCGGCACTAAACCTGCTGGCTTTGCAGGCCGGAACGTGGGATTTGCGTTCCATGTGGGGCAGTATGAGCATCATCGCAAAAGCGGTCGTGTTCATTCTGTTTATTCTCTCGGCGTGGTCGCTGGGCGTAATGATTGACCGAGCTCTGATGTATAGCGCGGCGCGCAAGCAGTCGCGGGTATTTGTGCAGCAAGTGGCCGGGGCGCTTCGGGAAGGCAAGCTGGACGAGGCCATTTCCATTGCGGAACGCAATAAGAAGAGCCATATCGCCAAGGTAGTGGCGACAGGCCTTTCGGAATTTCAGTCCGCTTCCGCCCAAGTTTCCGAAGCAGAAGTAGTCGAAGCGGCCAAGCGCGGGCTGGATCGCTCGATTGCGATTGTGCATGCGGATATGAAGCGCGGGCTCAGTGGCTTGGCCACTATCGGCTCGACCGCTCCGTTCGTGGGCCTATTCGGCACGGTGATCGGCATCATTAACGCATTTAAAGGCATCGAAGCAGAAAAGGCCACCGGGCTTTCGGCGGTGGCGGGCGGCATTTCCGAAGCGCTGGTCACCACGGCGCTGGGCCTGCTCGTGGCGGTGCCCGCGGTCTGGGCTTTCAACTATTTCACCAACAAAGTGGAAGCATTCGACGTGGAGATGGACAATTCCTCGATGGAGTTGATCAACTACTTCATCACCCGGCGGAGCGGAAAGAAGTAAGCCATGGCGCATTTCAAGGTTCAAGCAGCTCCGGTAATGGCGGCCCCGAATGTTATTCCCATGGCCGACATCATGCTGGTGTTGCTGATTATTTTCATGGTGGTGACGCCCATGTTGCAGAAGGGCATGACGGTCGACATGGCAAAAGTCACAAACCCGGTGGACATGCCCAACGCGGACCGCGATGATGCGATTATCGTCGGCATATCCCGCGACGGGGTTATCTACCTGGGCAACCAGAAAACGCCGCTCGATCAGATCGCTTCGCTGGTGCGGGACCGCATTTCCAACCGCGTGGACAAAACGGTCTTCATCAAGAGTGACGGCCGCGCCAAGTACGGCGATGTCGTAAAACTCGTAGATGAGGTACGTTCGGCCGGCGTGGATAACGTCGGCTTGCTGACCGAAAAGGCTGAACAGGGCCGCACGCCGCCACCGCCGCCGGTACGGCCCGCCGGCGATTAAGCGGGCTGGCGCAGAGAGAAAGGGAAGCGCAGCAGCGCAGGAGAACGAACATGGGAATGGAAGTCGGCTCGAAAAAAGGCGCGATCGCCTCAATGAACGTCGTTCCTTTGATCGACATTCTTTTGGTCTTGCTCATCATTTTTATGGTGATCACACCACTAACGCCCAAGGGGCTGGAAGCTCTGGTGCCCCAGCCGGCGCCGAATCAGCAAAACAAGCAACAAGATATCGAGGCGAAGACCGTCGTTGTTCAGGTCCTCGACAACAACCAACTGAAAATCAACGAAGACAACGCTACCTGGGATACCCTGGGACCTCGCCTGAACGATATTTTCAAGCTGCGAGCTGAAAAGGTGGCTTTCGTCAAAGGCGATGAGACCGTCGTTTTCGCGCAGGTGGCGCGAGCGATTGACGTCATGCGCAACTCCGGTATCGACAAGGTGGGTCTGATCACGGCGAAGCTGGAAGCCGGCCAATAGAATTGGAGAGTTCCCGCTGGCCGCGGAGAGTGATGGCGAAGCGGCTCATTCCGCGGAGAGAATCTCAGAAAGAGCAGGATGGAAGCTTTCTCATGAACGCACAATGGATGATCCGCAGTCACGGCACGGCCGCGAGAGTGTTTGGTTTGGTTGCGGTGGTGGTCACCCTATTTGGCGCCGCTGGATGTAACAAACTGAAGGCTCGCGATCTCCTGAATAAGGGCGTAGCAGCCTTCAAGAATGGGCAATACGACGCCAGCATCGAGGACTTCAAGCAAGCCAAGGACCTTGACCCGACTCTGCTGAACGCGCGCCTGTACCTTGCGACTGCCTATGCCACGGAGTACATTCCCGGCGCTCCCTCGGACGAGAACGTACGCGTGGGCCAGCAAGCAGTGAGTGAATTTCAGGATGTCCTTTCAGTTGACCCAGGGAACTTGTCTGCTCTGGATGGCATTGGTTCCATCGTGTACAACATGGCCGGTACGCCATTTGCCCCCGACAAATACCAGGAATCGAAAAAGTACCACCAGAAGCACATGGAGCTGAAGCCCGACGATCCGGAACCGTATTACTGGGTCGGGGTCATCGATTGGACGCTCTCCTATCGCGGCAACGCCGAGGGGCGCCAGACCTACAACCTTCAGAATCCGAAGAAGCAGGCCAAGGAAGCCGACCCCCTGCCGGATAAAGTGCGCGGGCAATTCACTCAGCAGTATGGCGATCTTGTGGACGAAGGCTTGAAGATGCTGCAGAAGGCCACGGAACTGCGTCCGGACTATGCTGACGCCATCGCTTACCAAAGCCTGTTGCTGCGCCAGAAGGCCGATATGTCGGATAATGCCACCCGCGCTTCGCTCGAAAAGCAGGCCGACGATTTGCTCGATAAGGTGAAGGAAATCAAGCAAAAAATCGCTGAGAAAGAATCGAAGTCCTAACCTAACCAGTTTAGCCACAGTGACTTGAAGGGTGTCCAATGTTGTCGCGGACACCCTCTTCTTTTAGCCCTGCCAATCTAGCAGTCGCCCCGCAACCTGGAGTAGCGCGCTTCGCCGGAAGGCCCTAAAATAGCCTTTCATGGCTACAGCCGATAGATCCGGCCGGCTGCCTCGACTTGTGGCCGCCAGCAAGGGCGTCTTAGCCGAACGAGGACTCCAGGCGCGCTTTGCCGAATTGGCCGAACAGGTGCGCCAAAATCGCCCCGGCGAGGACCTCGCTCCGCTGCAACGCGCTTTTGCTTTCGCTGCGGAGAAGCATCAGGCGCAAGTACGCGAGTCCGGGGAGCCCTACCTCTCGCACCCCTTGGAAGTAGCACATATTCTTGCCGAACTGCGGCTCGATATGACGACGCTGTGTGCCGCGCTTTTGCACGACGTCGTCGAAGATACGCGTATTTCGCTCTCCGAAATTGCGGCTAAATTCGGTCCCGACACGGCCCGCCTGGTGGAAGGGGTAACCAAGATCAGCCGGCTGGACCTGGTGTCGCCGGAAGTGCGCCAGGTGGAGAGCGTCCGCAAGATGCTGCTGGCCATGGTCACGGACGTGCGCGTGGTACTCGTCAAGCTGGCTGACCGGCAGCACAACATGCGCACCTTGGGTTATTTGCCACCCGAGAAACAGGAGCGGATTGCCCGGGAGACGCTCGATATCTATGCGCCTATTGCCCATCGGCTAGGCATGGGTGCGATGCGCGGCGACCTCGAAGATCTGGCCTTCGCCTATCTGGAGCCTTCGGCGTACGCCGAGCTGCAACAGGTAGTTTCTGAGCGCAGCAAGGAGTTTGAAAAATTCCTTGCCGAGCTTCAGGAGGCGATTCACAAGCACCTGGCCGAGAATGGCGTCAGCGCCGATCTCGAGGGACGCGTCAAACGCCTGTACTCAATTCATCAAAAAGTTCAGCGCCAAAAAGGGAGTTTGGAACAAGTTTACGATCTGCTGGCTGTCCGCATCATCACCGATTCGGTGCGCAACTGCTATGCCGCTCTCGGGGTGGTCCATCAGATTTGGAGGCCGGTGCCAGGACGATTCAAGGATTATATCGCGATGCCCCGCCCGAACCTCTACCAGTCGTTACATACGACGGTCATTCATGGAGGACAGCCGTTTGAAGTGCAAATCCGCACCCGTCAGATGCACCGCATCGCGGAGCAAGGCGTGGCCGCGCACTGGCGGTACAAGGACGGCACGAATGCTTCGGAAGACGATCAACGCGTGGTGTGGATGCGACAGTTGATCGAGTGGGCCCGCGAGATGCGCGAGCCCGCAGAATTTCTTTCCACGCTCAAGGTGGATCTCTATCCAGAGGAGGTTTACATCTTTACGCCGAAGGGCAAAGTGCTGACGCTGCCCCGCGGAGCCACTCCGGTGGACTTTGCCTACAGCATTCACACTGACGTTGGCCACCAATGTGTGGGAGCGAAAGTGAATGGGCAAATGGTACCGTTGCGCCATCCGCTCTCCAACGGAGACGTGGTGGAGATCGCAACCCAGAAGGGGCATGGTCCGAGCCGGGATTGGCTGAGCTTTGTGCGTACCTCACGCGCGAGATCCAAAATCCGGCAATGGATCAATCTCAATGAACGCAAGCAAGCCAAGGAAGTGGGACGGCGGCTCATCGAACGGGAAGCGCGGCAAGCCGGATTAAGCCTGAGGAAAATCTCCGAGGAGGAGTTTCTCCGCGTGGCCTCTGCTTATGGTCACCCGAAGGTGGAAGACCTCTACGCGGCTGTGGGATATGGAAAGTATTCCGCTCGACAAGTCTTGGCGCAGCTTACCGGACAATCCATGGAGGAGAAGCCGCAGGGCGAGACGCCAGACGCGACAAAGATCGTAACGTCAGTAAAGCGGATGCTGGGCATCCGAGATCCCTCCATTCTGGTTCTTGGCCACGACAATCTCATGGTGTATCGCGCGAAGTGCTGTAATCCGATTCCGGGTGATCCCATTGTCGGGTATGTCACGCGCGGCCGTGGAGTGGCGGTGCATAACACCTCTTGCCCCAACGTGCAGAAGCTGCTCTATCAATCCGAGCGCCGCATCAACGTGCAATGGAGCGATGCGGGCCAGGGAACTTACCCGGTCACGCTGGTGGTATATGGCAAAGATCGTCCCGGCCTGCTCGCGGACATCACCAGCGTCATCAGCGGCGTGGGCGCCAATATTCAGGTGCTCGATAGCCGGCCGGACAATTTGCAAGCGCGCGTCGAGGCCACCGTGGACATCACCGATCGCAATCAGTTGGAGCGCATACTGAAAAGCATGAAGCGAATTTCAGGCGTCTTCGGTATCGAGCGCGTCTATCAGGTCTAGCGATTACCCTTCCGGACAGTTCATTAGCATCGCTGTTCTCTAGGCCGGTTGCGTTGATTCTCGAGACACAAGACTGCACCGGCCGCTCCGCCCAGCTTTAAAATGAGTCTATGGATACGGCACGGCGTGGGGCAACGGTTCGTCTGCGGCGCGTTCCAGCGGCACTGGTGTTGGCCGCGTCGCTGCTTTTATTGGCCGGCTGCAGCAAACTCCGCCCAACCAATATGACCCCGCTCGACGCCGCCGGGATGCATCCCAATAGCATCGAGCGGCTTCACCAATATCAGATCAACGATGACGAGGTGCAGCAGCTTTTGATCGCAGGCCGGGGCGGAATGAGCGAAGAGGGTTGCGTCGAACTGATCCGCATGGCGCGCTCGCGCCATAGCGTCTTCGCGCAAGGCGACGTCATTGCGGGGCTTCTTGGCGCCGGAATGAGAGAAAGCTCCGTTATAGAGCTTGTCCGCCTGGGTCAATTGACGCCATTTGCAGGTGAGGCGGCGGCCATGCGGCTGGCGGGCATATCCGACGACGTTGTCCTTGACGTCGCGCGGCATCGTGCGAAAGGCCAAGCCGTGGTCGGCGGCGCGCGTCTTGCCGAATTGCGGGATGCAGGTTACTCGAATGCAGAGCTTGTTGCCGCCGTGGATCGAGGCATCACCGATAGGCAGGCCAATGAGATTATCGCCCGCCACAATTACGCCGTCGGCGGCCATCGCTTTGTGCGACAGCACGGTCGCCGGCGTTAGAGGCTGCTCATCAGCCTCCTTCCTCGCGATTCGTTCTGGTTTGCATTAGCTTCTTTTTGACCGCGCCATGGGCCTGCCGCTAAAATTCTGCTGGGTCTGCGTCCCGGATGCGTTCGCTTGCTCTGATCGTGCTCTCCACATTATTGCCGGGCTGCGCTGTTGCCCTGGGCCCGGGTTTTAGTCACTCCTTTCGCTCCGCCGATGTCTCAGCAACCTCGATTGAGCCGGCGCATATTCATGTGCAGGTCACGGATAAGCTCGAGAACGTTGGAGATCGCGGGTTAGCTTACCTCGACGTTACCCTGCCCGGCGGCCCGTCGTTTGGCACAAGGGACGTGAGTGTAGCCGTCGGGGGAAAAGCGGTTACCAGCCGAAGAGTGACCCGTCAATCGGGCCCCTCCCTGCGGGTGCCATTCGATCCGCAGTGGTTACAGGGCCAGGAGAAAGAGATTGCGTTCGCCTATGATCTCGAGCCGGCCCCAGAAGGCCGGGGAGTTGTGGCCGCCACTGCGGATGGTTTTTATCTGGCCGATCCGAATGTTTTTCCGGAATGGCAGTCGCCATCGGGCCCATTCGCGCGGGCTTCCCTTAGAGCGCACACGGAACAACTTGAGGTCACCGTACCCGCGGACTTCCGAATCTTGGCAGTGGGGCGCGAGCAGCGCAGCGAGCAGCGAGGAGACTCTATCATTCACCGCTTCCAAATGCTCGGAGCGGAGTTTCCGCCCTACCTGATTGCCGGACGTTACCAGGAGCGGCGCGCGGAAACCCAGCACGGCACCGTCGTCTTCTGGACGCGCGAACTGCTCGACGAAAAGACAGCTCGCATGGCCGCACAGCGCCTCACTGGCACGGTTGCCACCTATGAGCATCTGTTTGGCTTGGCCTCGAGAAATCCTTCTCCCATCCACATCGTCGAAACGTCAGCGGAACTCGCCCCCATTGTCGTGGTGGCTCCGAATATCTCCGCCGCCTCGTTCCCGGGAGGGGTGCTCTTGGATCGACGCGCCGTGGCCCTGGGTTTGGCAACTGATCCCGTGTTAGGTCTAGCCGACTATGAGCTCGGACGCACGTGGTTCGGCTGGCATGTGCGGCCGCGGCCGGAAGAGGACCTCCTGTTGGGCAGAGGCATGGCATTATTTGCCGCGCTGCTCGCAGCGGAAGCGCGGGGAGGCACAGGGACTCGCCAGCGGGAGATTGCGCGGCTGGTCACTACCTATGATGATGTGGGTCCCGCCGCCGACCAAAAACCGGGCTTCGGCCCGCCAGTTGGGTATAGCCGCGAAGAGCTAAGGGCCAAATCGTACAAGGGAGCTCTCTTTTTGGTTTCGCTCGAAGACATCGCCGGAAAAGAAAAATTCTATCGCGCCCTGCGTCGCATTCTGACAGATATGGCAGGGCAGGAGATCGGAAGCGACGAATTGCGCTCTGCCGTCGAAGCCGAGGCAGGGCGCAATCTGGCTGCCGTATTTCATGCCTGGTTCGATCGCCCGGGTCTTCCCGCCGAGTTTCGAGCGCGCTACGCGGACCCGCGATGACACCGATTCCGCCTGAAGAGACCCGGCAAAACCACGGCAATTTTAGGAGGCTCACGTGAAGGACGCGATTGTCACGGACTTAGGTCCCAAAGCCATCGGCCCGTACTCGCAAGCGGTGCGCGCGAATGGGTTTGTCTTCGTATCGGGCCAAATCGCTCTCGATCCACGCACGCAGGAACTGGTTCCCGGCGACATCACAGCTCAGACCGAGCGCGTGCTGGAAAATGTGAAAGGGATTTTGCAGGCGGCCGGCTCGTCGCTGGAAAAGGTGGTGCGCGCGACCGTCTTTCTGGCGGATATGAGCGAGTTCGCGTCCATGAACCAGGTATATGCTCGCTATTTTCGGCAGGCCTTTCCGGCTCGCTCAACCGTGCAGGCCGCGCGGTTGCCGCGGGACGTCCGTGTCGAAATCGACGTGATCGCGCTTGCCTGACACGGCGGCACGGCGGGCATTCTTTAACGGGTCAAGAGAACCTCGCCCGGCAATGTGGCGATGAGGATGGAAAGGAAGACCAACACGATCACGATGAGGAGAAGTCGAACGTATCCCCGGTCCAGGGTGATCCTTCCTGACGCAAACGCCTTACTCCTTGTCCCCACGATCACGTGAAGCGCGATCAAGAGCAAAACGAAAATGAACTTGATGTGGAGCCAGCGGGCGTGGAGATAGTAGGAAGAGTTAGTCGTGATCAGCAGGATTCCGGCCAAAATTGCCAATAAGGCGCCGGGATCAGCCATAGCTCGAAGGCCGAGCTTCTCGATTCCGGCCAGGCCCGCGCGCTCTTCCGGAGCACTTTCTCCTGTGTGCCGGAGCAAGACCAGAGTTGTCATCAGCAGGCCAGAAATCCATAGCGTGAACCCAAAAATGTGCAAAACCAATAGCCATGCCACCATGGCGGGTGCGCGACCTCCGGGGCTCAGTCTATCATCGGAAGGGAATTTCCGAATGCTACGGCATACGGCAGGGCCGAGATGGATTTGTGCGGGCGAAAAGAAAAGGAGCCGGGCTCTACTTGGGTTGCTTCTGCATCTCCCAGCTAGGGTCTTCTAACAGCGGCGCGATTTCCTCCGGCGCGAGGGGTTTCGAGAAATAGTATCCTTGTGCATATTTGCACTGCAGTTTCTTTAGCAACGTAACCTGTTCAATGGTCTCGACGCCTTCCGCGACCACGTCTAACCGAAGATTTTTGGCCATAGGCATAATCGTTCGCGCTATTTCTATCCCGCCTTCTCCTGCTCCATTACCGCTGATGAAGGAGCGGTCAATCTTCAAGGTATCCAGTGGGAAGCGGTGCAGGTAGCTCAATGAAGAATAGCCGGTCCCGAAGTCGTCGATAGCCAGCCGGATACCCAAGGATTTGATTCGCTGCAGCATTTCCACGGCGGCTGCGGGATCCGCCATGACGGCACTTTCGGTAATTTCGAGTTTCAAGGCTTCTGAGGGCAGGGCCGTTTCACGCAATAATTTATCCATATCCTCCACCAGATGAGGCTGCAAAAGCTGCTTGGCGGAGAGGTTGACGCTCATGGTCAAACCGGCATAGCCCTTGGAGCCGGCCCTCCAATTGCTCATTTGCTGGCAGGCCTCGCGCAAACTCCACCAGCCGATTTCGCGAATTAATCCGGTCTCTTCGGCGACGAAGATGAATTCGTCCGGTGCAATCATCCCTCTTGTCGGATGCTGCCAGCGCATCAGAGCCTCGAATCCAACAATGCGTCCGGATTCGAGAGAGACAATCGGTTGGTAGAAGTTCCGAAATTCGTTTCGTTCCAAAGCGCGGCGCAGGTCCGTCTCTAATTGCAAGCGCGCCATTACGCTGGCGCGCATATCGGCATCGAAGACTTCATAACGCGCTTTGCCCAGCGACTTGGCCCGGTACATGGCGGTATCGGCATCGCGCAGCATGTCTTCCGGTTGTTCGTAGGCAGTATTACTTAAAGTGATGCCGATGCTGATCGAGGTGAATACCTCTTTGCCGGCCAGAAGGAAAGGCGGTGCCAATGCTTTCATGAGCCGGTCCGCGGTTCGATTGGCATCGGCCGGCTCCTTGAGATCATCGAGTAAAATCGTGAATTCGTCTCCCCCGAGTCTAGCGACCGTAAAAGTTTCCCCCAGGCGCGCCACCGTATCGGACGAACGCAGACACTTCTCCAATCGCATAGCCACTCCCACCAGGAGTTGGTCTCCGACGAGGTGGCCAAGGCTGTCGTTGATCATTTTGAAGCCGTCAAGGTCCAAGAAAAGCACGGCAAACAGATGGTCTTTGCGGCGTTTTGAATGTTTGATCAGTCTTCCGAGGCGGTCAATGAAGAGAAGGCGATTCGGTAAGGCCGTCAGAGGGTCGGATACTTTTCGTTCCGTGATATCGGTCTGGGATCCCGCCATGCGCAAAGGTTTTCCCGCGCGATCCTGAACCGCGAGTCCCCTGCTGAGCATCCACCGAAAGCCCCCGTCTTTGTGCAATAAGCGATGCTCGCTTTCAAAGTGCGGCGTTAAACCCCTTTGATGGGCGGCAATCTCTTCTTTGACGCGCTCGCGGTCCGCATCGTGGATTCGGCCGAGCCATTCCTCCAATCGATCGTCAATTTCGTCTTCCAGAAAACCCAGCATGGCTTTCCAACGGGGAGAGAAATACACGGCGCCGGTCACCAGATTCCAATCCCAAAGACCGTCATTGGCGCCGCGAGCCGCCAGCGCATAGCGCTCCTCGCTCTCTCTCAAGGCCTCCTGCGCTTGTTTGTGGGACAACTGCGTGCCGATTCGCGCCAAGGCCACGGGGAAATCGACGGGCTTTGTCAGGTAATCGTTTGCGCCCATTTCCAAGGCTTTGACGATATCGTCGCTCTGATTTTTTGCCGTAACCATGATGATCGGCAATTCGATCGGAGAATAGGATTCGCGCAAGGCTTGCAGAGCGTCCAGCCCGCTAACTTCCGGCATTTCGATATCCAGCAGCACCAGATCAATGCCATCCTCTTTGACTCTCAGCAATAATTCCTTTGCGCTTTCTGCCAGCCCAATAACATAGCCCTTACGGGCCAGCCGCCGGGCCAGCATGTCTCGATTCATTTCGTTGTCGTCTACGATCAGCAGGCGGCTGGGACGCGAGTTCATGACAGTTTCTTCTCGGCAAGCAGGCTTTCAATTTTTTCGCTTAGGCGCTCAAACTCGATGGGCTTGGTGTCGTAATCATCGCAACCGGCTTCAAAGGCTTTCGCCCGATCGGTTACCAAGGCGTGGGCGGTCAGCACGATGATAGGAATACGGCGCGTATTGTCGCTGGCTTTCAGACGGCGCGTTAATTCCCAGCCATCCATTGCCGGAAGACTGATATCCATCAGAATCAGGTCGGGGCTTTCGGAACGCGCCAGCACGTGGCCCTGTTCGCCATCTTGGGCGGTAATCACGCGATAACCTCTCCGTTGCAGTCTTCGAGAGAGCATGTCCCGGTTCATTTCGTTGTCCTCGATGAGCAGGATTTTCGGCATCACTAAGTTCTCCTGGAGACTTCGGCTTCGATTGACCGTCGCTCTTCCCTACTTGCCGCTGGGCGAGAATAAACCTTGGCCTCCGTCACGCTGGAGGAGCGCGCCAGGCGATACTTTTCGATCAGCACCGCCAGGCGCTCACGATCAACAGGCTTGATCAAGTAGTTAGAGGCGCCCAAGTCAAAGCCCATGGGTTGGTTATCGACCACGGTGACCATAATCACCGGAATCTGTGCCAGATGAGGGTCACTCTTGAGCTTGCGGAGAACGGTCCAGCCGTCGGATTCGGGCATGATTACGTCCAATGTAATTACCAACGGACTCACCTCCCGGGCCAGCCGCAGGCCTTCCTCTCCACTGGCGGCGGCGACTGCGCGGAAACCGAGCTTGGTCAGGAAGCGCGACATCAGATCGCGGACAGCGGGATCATCATCAATCACGAGAATCGTGTCGAGTTCCGGTTTGTGCCGGGACGATCCGGCCGCAGCCGCGCCGGCTCCTTCCGACTGCGCGGCCTCAGCCGTATCCACCGTGACTTGGGCAGGCAGGTATACGGTGAACGTAGAACCCTGGCCCGGCTGGCTCTCCACGCTGATGCGCCCCTTCATCATCTGCACGAATCGATGGCTGATGGCGAGCCCGAGGCCGGTTCCTCCGTACTTGCGCGAGATCGTTGCATCGGCTTGAGAGAACTCCTGAAAAAGTTTTTCCTGCTGTTTGGCGCTGATGCCGATGCCCGTATCTTCGACGCGAAATCGAATCCACTCCTGTCCTTCCATGGCGCTTTGGCTTACATCCAGGGAGATCGTTCCGTGATCCGTGAACTTGCAGGCGTTGCTCATCAGGTTGAATAGGATTTGCCGTACTTTGGTGGCATCGGCTCGCATCATGCTTGCGTCGTCGGGTAAGCGAACCCGAACGCTATTAGAATTCTTTGCGATCGCGGGCTGCAGGGTGGTTACCATCTCTTCCACCATCAGCGAAACGTCGAATGTCTCTAGATGCAATCCCATCTTGCCGGCCTCGATCTTGGAGAGATCGAGCACATCATTGATCAAGGACAACAGGTGCTTTCCGGCCGATTGAATCTTCCGCAGGTCCTGCTGATTCTCCAGCTTCCCTGAATCGTGCGTTTCCTCCTCCAGCATTTCGCTGTATCCGATAATGGCGTTGAGGGGGGTACGCAGTTCGTGGCTCATGTTGGCGAGAAATGCGCTCTTCGCCCGGCTGGCGTCCTCGGCGGCGTGCTTGGCTTTCAGCAGTTCTTCCTGAGTTCGCTTACGGTGGATGATCTCGCCTTCCAGCTCACCGGTTCTCGTTTTTAATTCATCATTGGCGCGCTGCAGCGCCGTATCCCGGTGTTGAATCTCGGATAGCATGGTATTGAAGCCATCGATGAGCCTGCCGATTTCGTCATTGTAAAATGTTGCGGCGCGCACCTCATAATTCTTGTTTGCGGAAACCATTCTCATGGCGTTTTCCAGGTGCAAGATGGGCCTGGAAATCAATCTTTGTAACTGTGACGAGACGAGCAGGGCAAATAATCCCGAGATCAGCACGAAAATGCCGACAATGGCGCTGTAACGTCTGGCCCGCACGCTCCACTGGCGCTGGTCCGACTGCAAAAATAATGTTCCGACACGTTCGCCATTTAGTGTGACGTCTCGAAAAACTTCCAGATAGCCGCCTTCAAACCGATAACCATTCTCTTGCGAACGGCCGGGCAACGTCGATGGATGTCCGGCGCCATTCGGAAAATAGTGCGCAAAGATCGTCCCGTCCGGGCTGTAGAGGACCGCTGCGACAATGTCTTCCTTTGCAGTGAGGGCCGACAAAGTCGCAGTTGCGGCGGCTTCGTCCCGGAAGGCCATGGCGGCGGCGCTGTTATATCCAATGATCTGCGCCTGAGTCATCAGGTCCAGGGTGAGCAAATGGCGGAACGAAATGAGGTCGTAGATGAGAAAGCTGGCGGAGGAAAGGACCAGGGCTGCGCTGCTCGTCAACATCGTGATGAGCATCAGCTTGCCCTTGATGGATAGATTCTGCAGGTTCATTCGGGCTACCTTGCATCAGCCGCGGATTGCGGGATGATCCTCGCCAGTGCCAGTAAGCGGGAGCTGATATTCAGGTCCGCTTGTTTGGCTGCATCCAGATTGACCTCAAAGCGAACTTTGTTATCTTCGACGATCAGATTGATGATGCAGCCGCGCCTCGCAAATCCTGGCGTTTCCCCGATGGTAAGAACGGGCAGGCCCTTAAGAGCGTGGAGAACCTCCTCCAGATGCACGGCTTCCGACGAACCGATGAACAAGATATCGCAACCTTTGAGGTCCATCCCCCATTTGAGCCGTTTGATGACGAAGTGCCGCGCATCGATCTGTTTGTCTGCCAGAACGCGGTCGATAATTCCCCCGAAAGGATCACTGCCCAAGATTCCGATGACGATCGGAGAATCCGGCTGGGCAAACGCGCCTTGCGGCCATCCCACTAATTTCGCGAAATTGTAAATAAAGCCGGCCTTAATGAGGTATTCCGAGGAATCAGAAGAATCGAGCGCCTGAGCGCTGGCCCCAAGAGCCAGGCTCAAGCAGATTCCCATCGCGATAATTGGTCGCAGCACTCTCATTATGGTCTTATCGCGCGGCTTAAAAATCGGCGTCACGCGAGATCACCTGGCTCCCTGCTTAGAAGGTCCAAGAAATACCGCCGTAGAACGTACGGCGAACTTCGGTGGGCAACGTGTTGATGAACTCCGGGATAAATTCCAAGTGGCGGCTGTTCAGCAGGTCCTCACCGCCAAAAGAAAGTTGTAGCTGCGGCAGCGGCTTCCAGCCGATATGGAGATCCAAGGAGTAGTAGCTCGGTATGTTCAGGCTCGGAAGTTGATCCACATAACGGACCATCAGGTCCTGTTCCAGATGCTTCGGCAGGTCCAAAGAGGAGCGGAAGTAGAACTGATTGCGCGGACTCGCCCCATTCGGAAGGTCCGGAGTCGGATCCAGGCTATCTGCATTCTTGCGTATGTTCATTCGCAAAAAGCTGTAAGAGCCGGAAAGCTTCCATCTGGGGCGGACTTTCCACTCGGCGAAGGGTTCGATGCCGTAGGTTCCTCCGCCCATCTTGTTGCTCGCGACGAAGGGGAGTACAACATAACTTGGGAACGGGCTGCCTGCGAGGATGGGCGCGCCCGGCTCCGCTGATCGCAAATTGGTGTAGTTGTTATAAAAGGCCGTGAGGTCAAGGGAGAAGGAGCTAGTCGCTTGAACCCGGTAGCCGACTTCATAAGCGAGGAGATCTTCTGATTGAAATAGAGGACTGCCGAAAATCGCCTCGATGACCGGCAAGGGGCTATTCAACGGAGCGGTCCCTGGCGGAATAATCGCCTCATTCAGCTGGAGCCCCTCCTCGGTGAGAGCAGGTGTGCGCACGGCTCTAGAGACGGCGGCCCACACTGATTGCTGTTTGGTGAGAGTTCCCAGAACTCTCACGTTCGGTTCAAATTCGAAGCCCGTGAACGGGTTATGCTCGAATTTAGAACCAACGGTAATGTGCATGCGATTGTTTAGCAGGCTCACTTCGTCCTGCACGAATGCGCTGTATTGATTCAGGCTGCTGTGGTTGGGAAGAAGGGCGACGGTAAAGCTGGAGCCGTTGGTATCCTGAATCGAGCGGTAGCCCAAGCCCCAAACCAATTCCTGAGATTCCCCAAGATGGATATCGTGCTGGAAATCAATGTCGTATACCGACTCGTGATCCCCGAAGACCGTGGGGTCTGAGATATTGGTCCGGTCGTAGTACATCTGCAGTGAGGTTGAAGATCGCGAAAAGGTGTGATTCCAGCGGCCCAGCAGATCGCCACCGGTGTTGTAGCCATTATTGGGATAGGTGCTCGAAAACGTGGGCGACGTTAATGAGGGGACGGTTAGAGTCTCACCGAAATTGTCATGATAGATGTCCCCCTGCACGGTAAACGAATTCGCCGTCGTAGCATTCGAATCAACACGGAAACCGCTGCGCAACGCATGCCAGCCGTCGGAAGCAGTCGTACCTGTGGCATCGATTGAGGGATACCAATCGAAGTACTTGCCGTAAACGCGGTAGTAAGTGTTATCGCCGATCTTGGCGCCGTAGCGTACGCTTTCAGCGGTCCGTTCTTCCGATCCGGCTTCTGCTGTTACAAGTCCGCCCTGGGTAGCCTTCGCGGACTTGGTGATAATGTTGATCACGCCGTCGACGGCATTCGCGCCCCACAACGTGGCCCCGGGACCGCGGATGACTTCGATGCGGTCCACATCCTCGAGCACCACGTCTTGCACGTTCCAGTACACACCCGAGAAAAGAGGGGTGTAGACACTTCGGCCGTCAATCAGAACGAGCAGCTTGTTGTCGAATCGCCCGTTGAACCCTCGCGCGCCGATGGCCCATTTGTTCTCGTCGATGCGCGCCACTTCCAAGCCCGGAACCATCCGCAAAGCATCCGGGATGCTGGCCGCCCCGGAGCGGCGGATATCTTCTTGTGTTATCACGAAGACCGCTGCCGCCGCGTCGCCCACTTTCTGCGTTCTCTTGGACACCGACGTGACCTGGAGATTCATCAAGTCTTCCAGGCTCATGCTGGTGACGTCGGGAACGTTCTGCGGGTTGTCGGCGCCTGATGGTCCTGACGCCGACACATTGCCCGGCGGGCAGACGGTAAGCATACCGAGCAAGAAGATCCGGCCCGCAGAGGCCATCAAGCTGATGTTGTTCTTGCGTATCGACGACATATCCGATCCCCCTCTAGGAGATAGCCAGCGAGGCTGGCGTGTAATCCCCGAACCAACTTTTCAGGAACAGCGTGTTTGACCCATTAAATTCCTTGCCTACCTGACTCATTCGCCGTATTTCGGTTTTGCTTCCCTGGCGTCTTTCGAACGAAGCCTTTGACAACAACGTTTGCGAAAACAAGACAGCCGGCAGCTCAGAACGGCTTTTCCCCCGTCACTGTAAACACGGTGGAATATGTGAGCGTGTCCGGCCGGCTCAGATATTCCAAAAATCGGCTTGAATGCTCCTTGGCTTCACTATCGCTGCCCAAGATTCGGGCCGTCTGAGGCCTCGCGATCTCAAGCTTTAATTCCCATTGCTTCCGAACGTCCGGAGCTATCTCCCCGGCAATCAGGTGGTAAGAGTCAACCTGAACGTTGAGATTTTCGAGGCCTGCTTTGCGCGCCAGCCAAAAAAGCTTTCGCCCGACGAAAGGGTCAAAACCGGAAGTGCCGAGGGCTGTTACGACTTTTTCTACCGTGTGCTGCAGTGCCGGATCTTCCGGGTAATGCCACAGAAGTTGCCCATCCAGGTCCTGCAGCAGAACAGTTCCGCCCGGCCTGCACACTCTGACCAATTCAGTAACCGCGCACTCTTTCTTCTGGAGGTATTGGAGCAACATGCGGGAATAGACGAGGTCGAAACTCCCCGGCGGGAACTGCATTGCCTGTGCATCGCCGCATACGAACCGCGTTCGCGGATTGTCACGATTTCTGCGAATCGCTTCCGTAATGCGATCTGGACTGATATCGATGCCTGTTCCCCGTACCGATGGATGCAACGCGCAGATGGCTCCCAAAATCGCTCCCGGCCCGCAGCCAACGGAAAGCACTTCCATGCCCGGCCTGATGTGATGAGCCATGTACCTTTGAACCCAAGCGTCAGGATCGACCTTTGCTTCCAGCCGCGCGGCCTCACGCGGGTCGTCCATGATGTAATCAATCGCTGCGGCCTTGACCATTGTTTCCTTAGCCCACGAACGTCATTTGTGTGGTGTGTCTCTCGGATCGAGCCAGTAATCTGGCGTAGAATCCATCTACGTGGCGATAGAACCGGAGCTGTCCGCCTTTGAGCCATATGCCTTGGCAGTAATGGCGAAGGAACTCCGCCCCCAATTCCGTCAAGGCCGTGGCCGCGATCTGATCGGTGATGACCGGGATGGCGTTCAGTTCAAAACCCTGATAGGCGCTGGAAGCTGCTTTGAGGAGGCAAGCCACGACGCCTTGAACGTCAGAATCGGGAACCGTCGGATGCAGCAGTAGATCGCAGCGATTCTCGATGTAGCTGAAGTTCAAGCCCAAAGGGCCGCGGTAGGCAATTACCGCTCCGATCGGCTCATCTTTATATCCGCGATAGGCCAGCCACACGCGCCGGGTGCGCCGGAGCCCTACGCTGCGATACATTTCGTCCACAGCTTTGAACTCAACATCCCCTCGCAATTCCTCAGCAGTTACATAGACAGTGCCTCGCGCGGCGGTCGCGATTGCACAGAGGGGTTCCTTTTGGGATGGGCTGTAGGGCACGACGCGAATTCCTTTTGGCGCCGGCAAGACCAATTTCCTCGGCAGTGCAAAATACATATGCCGCTGAACTGAACAGAAGGATTCACCGATGGTCTGAACCATGGACCCGAATACACGCGATGGAAAGCGGTTCTCGGGCCGAAACCAATTCTGGTGGGACTCATCGGCGCCCTTCAAAAAGCTGGCGGCCGATCCGGCCAGCATCACTGCACGCGACGCGTAGGGATTGTTCTCGGAAACAAGGTGCTGCGAGGTCCACCCATTCCCGGCGGTGCGCCAGACCGCAATCGATGCACGGCCGCGCTTGTGATCGCCGGCAGTCAACACATAGAGAAGCGACTCTCCGCGTCGCAACATCCGCCGCCAGTTCTCCTTAACCTGCTCCAAATGCGGGAGGAGCCGGGCTGCCTTGTCTGGATAGAGAAATCCCGTTCGTTCATACAGGGAGAAGATTTCATCAACAGGCAGAGCATTGACCTGGACGCCGTAGGCCTCATAAACGTCCGCCAATCTCGGCAAACTCTTGATGACTTCCTGATCTAGGGCATCAATCGGCATGGTTTGGGCCATCTCTTCGTGCCGTCTTTCCCTGAAAACCATCCAACTTGCAAACCACCGCGCAGCCGCGCTGCACGCGTTCTTTCCCTTTCGAAGAATCGAGAACTAGGCACAGAAAATCAGCTAGTTCAACGTTACGAACTACTTAGGTATAGAGTTATGGCTGGGGTTTCCAGAATGGCCCATTAGTACTGTTTCGCAAATCGCGCTCGAACGGACTATTAGCAGCTTCGATACAGTTTTCTAGAGGGGCTTTCGAGAAGTTGGGCTCAATTCGGACGCCGACGGACGATCATTTTGAGGTGTCGCCCAGGCCATCGTAAGTATATGGAAACACGTGGCATAGAATCATTCTAAACTCGCGTTGCGGCGAGGATCGCTCTTGCAAAGCCAAATTCGACGACGGAGACGCCTCTTATAGCGATGTCCGTGCAATTTCAGCAGGCACTGCAAGGGGCTAGCTACTTCGGCACAGGCTCTGGTTCGGGTTGTCTGAGTCACAGGTCAACGAGATATAGGCAAGTTCGCGAATGCCGGGAGAAGTTCATAAGCCGTGGTGATAAAATGCGCCATTAGGGGCTCGGGATTGTCACATTCGGCTGACCGGACCCTGACAAAAACACTCGGCGATTTCTTCCCTCGTGTTGGAAGAATCGCCGCCAGCACCACGGGCCTGTAGCTCAGGTGGTTAGAGCGCACCCCTGATAAGGGTGAGGTCGGTTGTTCGAGTCAACCCAGGCCCACCATTTTTTTCAATGAGTTAGCCGTGGCTTCGGCGCTCGCCGACACTTGGTGCACGTTTTGGTTCACACCTGCCTCAATATTGGTGGGTACCGCCTGTTTTGTAATGCCTTCCAAAGCCGCTCATTTCGCAACCATGCGGATATGGCTGAGCGCTTGAGCACCTGCCTGAGCACCTGAAGCTCCTTGTTTGTTCAGCGTCCGGACCGATGCGTGTTCGACCTTTCGCTTGGACTGGTACGCGGCAATCTCGCGCGAGTCGATATCGCACAGGAGCAGCCGCCCGACTGCTGCCTTCAAATGACAACGAAGCG